>Ga0247807_10001643_pt1 | contig 12907 bp, 16 predicted proteins | sample UWRJL074202C1_FD_179931 | JGI IMG/M metagenome (GOLD analysis project Ga0247807, IMG submission 179931) | Plant litter microbial communities from Arlington Agricultural Research Station in Wisconsin, United States - UWRJ-L074-202C-1 | ecosystem: Environmental > Terrestrial > Plant litter >...
GGAAGGGTTTGGGGATTTTTGTGTCATCATTTGGTAGACCTATTTCTTCCCAGGCTTCTCGACGAGCCATTTCAAAGGGAGTTTCTTCAAGGGTGTCGGCTTTGCCGCCAGGTAGTGCTGCTTGCCCTGCTATCCTTAGCGAAATTCAAGTGCATCAGAATTACAAAGCGTACCAGAGAAGCTTCTCAATGTCGAGGCACGCATCGTTATCACCACCCGCAAATCACCTTTGCGGTCTGCAAACAACAGGATCAAAACCGCTGCTCTCCGGCTCAATGGTAGACGGTCCCATACCGGGAAGGGCCGGGGATTGTATGCCCTCAAACGGGCAATAGCTGCCTTGTGATCATCAGCTTATTGTATGTTTTAAATCAATGTAGTTACTGACCAGTGAGGCGGGAGTCAATGCAGCCATACTGGTGTGATCAAAGTATTGGGTTTCTTGGATGCTTTCTCTAATTTGTACTATCTCATTCTGGGCAATAGGTACGCTGGTATCACTTAGTACAGGCTCATTTGATTCCTTCGTAGGAACATGATCCATGGCAAGATCAATATAACTGCATTTCTACGCTGACTGCTGTGTAATGCCCGGTTATGAAGCATGACGGGACCGAGGAGCTGGTGTGGGGTATTCTCTTGGCAGCGACCGGGGGTGTGGTCTCCCAATTCAGAACTCCAAGATCCTTGCTTTTTGGCTTTTTCCTCTTCTTCATAAGAGATCCATCACGACGGAGAACAGCTTGACAGGTCATCACGTTTCTCCTTGGAACTAAGCCCCTTCTGGTGTTCCAAATGATGCAATATCCCACCTCATGCACGAACTGATTAAGCTGCCGGTTTCTTCATTGGAGCTTCATCGCGCAATGCGGGAAGTCTGTCTTTGTGCGGCGGTCAGGTCACGATCGTCATAGATACCCGCATCCAGCTTCACTCTCAATTGGGATAGTGGTGTAGATAGAAGACTATTCCAAGAGCTTACTATACATATATAAATAATACTGCTAACCCCACCCATTGCTAACCCATCTTCATATTCTCCGTCAATCAACTTTACTTGAGTTTAGAAAATTGGTCCGATATACCAGCCTCATTAACAGAACATCCTCTTTCGCAATGGCCACCCCTATCCAAGAGAACTTGGTCTCTTCCAACAAGGCATATGCTTCTGGCTTCACCAAGGGTCATCTCGCTCTTCCACCTGCAAAGAAATATGCAGTCGGTAATACTCCCCTCCACGTTTTCCCCGCGCTCAACTGACAACCGTCACAGTAACCTGTATGGATGCCAGAATTGATCCTGCAGCAGCATATGGAATTGACCTAGGTGATGCCCATGTAATCCGCAACGCAGGAGGTAACGCCAAAGATGCGCTCCGATCCCTCGTCATCTCCCAACAACTCCTAGGCACGCAAGAGATCCTCCTCATCAAACATACAGGCTGTGGCATGTTGATCTTCGATACTCCGGTTGCTACAGACTTGGTCAAGAAGAATCTAGGCGATGAGGCTGTGAACGATCTGAAGGTGTTTGGCAGTGATTTTCAAACATTCCCAGACTTGGAGACTGCGGTGAAGAGTGATGTGGAGTTGTTGAAGGATAGTAGACTTATTCCAGAATCGGTCAAGATTTCAGGATGGGTTTATGAGGTCGAGACCGGAAAGGTCAAAAGTATTGTCTAAAAGTTGGATTGAGATTGGATGGAGTTGGTGGGTGGGAGATACCCTTGAGAAGTTTGTTTCTTTTCAGTATGGTGATTTGATAAGGATGCTAGGAAGTTTGAGGTCTACACAATAAATTTAACTCTTTCAACTACCAAAAACAAGCCTATTGATTTCAACGATCTTCAATACTGGTTAAAGATCTGTAGAATAGCTTGAATGCTCCCATGAGATAACCTGAGTGATCCAATCCAATGAAAGTTTTAATTATAGTTGACCATTTACGATATGGATTTTGGCTCTCATTTAATATGGATTTCAGATATTCTATGAAGTCTCGGGGAGAGCTCTCATGTATATGATCGTTGAACTCACCTGCTGCTGATAAAATTAGATCGTTACTTTCGCAGCGCCTTCGTCCATATTCTCACCTCATTCTCGATTCGCCCTTTATTCAATAGCATAAGCTGTCTCTTCTTATTATAAGCGCTACTAGTAGTATTAAGGCTTTTTGACAGGAAGTTTTAGCAGTTTGTTTCCTATTTAACAGCTCCTTATACCTAATAGATACAGGACGTAATAAAACACCTACGGCTTCAAATGTGGAGGCTAATTTGTCCCGAGTTAGACCTATCAAAAGGCTAAAGGAAGTCTCGTAACAGAAAGAAATGCTGATGTATTCAACGGCTTGGTGCTCTAATTTCAGAAGTTTTTCGGTTTCATCTATTCATCATTGCGAAAGCTGTCGCTCAGCATGCCTACTCTCTTCAACATCATCTTAAATTGTCTCACAATTGACATAACACACGAAGGATAGGATTCACTACGTCCTAAACTTTCATTCGAACTCGAAAAACCATATCTACAGCATGCAGATGCATTTGAACTGCTACATAGCGTGCTTGTTGTGTCATGAAACATATCTGTGCAGTTTTGTATCCATTATTCAAATATCATCTGTCTACTTACTCACACTACTCAATAACAATGTATTCCGGAAGTGAGAGATAGCAGAGACAGAAGCAACAGTGCTAACAACTATGAATATAAGATAGCTATCTATATGGGAATTCAACTTTTAATCATCTCCGGGATTGTCATCCTTAGACATGAGTGCCCAGTGACTATATAAAATTACTTCGACATCCTAATAGTCTGTGGATAGTAAAGTATTTGATTACATGTGAGGTCATCGAGGTGAATTGATGCCTTGTTACTCGGAGGGGTAACAGGCAGTGTGCTAAATGTTGGTTCTTTCGCTTAAGCCCCTTTTATATTTTAGGCAATACTCCTACACTACTGTACTTTAAGAGAGAGTAGGAGTCAAGTATACGTAGGTGATTCCAGGGCTTAAGTTAGACCTCAAACTGAGGTCTTACTAGGCGAGTATACATTGATTCATTGCTCTCGTATCAAGTTCTTTTGTGGCGCCATCCTCAAGGGCATTTATTTGGTATGTATAAAATCTCGCCATATATTATACTCAAATCAGTAAAAGGTAGTTTTTATAGAAGTCTATGTAACTATATCATAAGTCATGCTCCTCAGAAGCTTCCAACCCAAACATTATAGTTCGAACACCCACCGTCGACAACATTGTTCGTAGACCCAGGGCCTCCGATCGACTCGCCCTGCCCACTCCCCACAACACTTCCCCCGCGCTCAATACTGAACTTCGCGACTCCGCTCCTTCCACCAAATGGCATACTCCAGTGATTTATTCCCTGGGTGCCCGCAAACGACACCGCTGGTGAGTTTCCAATCTGCACTTTCACCGTCGCCGCATCCATCAACAACGCACTGAAGAAAACTCCGTCCTGCAAAACGTCCCCTGGCGGGACTTCGGTCTGGCCTTGCGAAGCAGTGTTCCCGGTCACGCCACAAGTACTGCCTGAGGCGGAGGGCCCAAGTCGGTACCAATATTGCATTTGGTCTCTGGCGATGTTGAAGGTGTCGCCTTTGTAGGTGGCGATGTAGTAGGGCAGGAAGTCGCGCCACGATTCGTGGGGACGGTTGGCGACATACTTTTGGGAAGCGCCAGGGATTTCGTTGACAGAGTGGACGGGGCCAATGTAGGAGGCTTCGCCAAAGTCGTTCCAGGTTACGATTCTACGGATAGTGTTAATAATGTTGAATTTAGTGAGGGAAAGGAGATGTCGTACTGGACATATTCTGGAGAGAACTCAATGGCCTGTGCCCATCTGTCCGCCCAGAGATCATCACCTCTCCAAACCCAAGCCGCAGGGGGGCTGTGGAAGAACCATGGAGAGACACCCATCATGTATGCCTTGTTTCCAATCGCTGATTTCCAGGCCCGATCCGGGTTGAGAGTCATGTTGTTAGCTCCATTGGGCCACATATCCCAGCTGAAGAATCCTTCAATGTTGTTCAAACTAGCACCAATGTTATTAGGCCCTAAGCTTGTCCAGTCTGGCACGAAGAAAATGTTGCCAACGGCTCCACGGATCGCACCACCGGGTGCCCATTGATCAATGTGGGTAACACCCTCGAAAGTCGACACGAATGGAGCTCCATCAACGAGGAAGTAAGCTGGGGAATTCTTGTATTGATTCAAGTAGGATGCTACCGAGTTGGACCCAGTAGAAGGCCATGGCTGTCCGCCTCCCAGGTAATCAAATGCAAAGAGGAGCTTGAAGCTACTCCCAGCGGCTTCGGCTGCAGCGAAGGCTTTGGCGACCTGAATGGGTATGTTGCTATCTGGGTATGCAATGTTTAACACAAAGGCATCGATACCTGCATTTTTCGCAAGGGTGATATCTTGGGTCCAAGTGGCATCTGTGTGAGCTGCTGTATTCCCAACGACGATATGGGCAAAGACTGATTTAGCTGAAACGAAAGAGACACACAGGTTGAGGAGCGTGATCAACGACAATAGAAGTACCATTTTGAAGTTTGGACTTGGATTGAGCGGTGGTGAAGGAAACAATCCCAAGCAGGGACCTTAGAGTTATATATTTTCAAGCGTGAAGGTATACAAGATCTTCAGCACTCAAGTTATCCCGAAGAGGAAAAAGGAAAAGGGTCCACTGAACCACCCGCTTTACCGTGCGCCATACCCGATGAGAAGGTTATACGGGGTAGCACTGTACTATAAACAGACGCACTTCAGATGCATCTTAGGAGTCCATTGGCTGAGAATGGGGCACTGTCGACTAAGTACGTTTGCCATGGCCTCGAAGAAGATTAAAGGGCTTGCAGTAATGTTCGGGAGGCAGAGGCACAGACATCGATCTCGGTAAACAGCCAAGCATTCAGATTTGGGTGGGTGGGGCGGCATAATGCTGGGCTTGTTTTTATTTTACTATAAACAGGAGAGTAAGCGCTTGGTTACATTCGTACTACTGATCTAAACCACTCAATTGTGAACAGAATGTAAAGTATCATCAATCTTACTTTTTGGACAGTTCCACTATCCTTAATCATCAATAATACAGCAGATCAGGAGTGTTACTTCAACTTTAGCCCCCATCTCCAAGCCGTTCCTGGGTCACAATCCCATTAATAGTGTAGAAGATACATTCATTCTGTATCAATTTCAGCCGCAATAGTGGCCCCCAGAGCAATTAATCAGCACCTCTATGCATACTAAAAACCAGGTATGTCTTCTTCTGAAACATTTTGTGTGATGTTCACCTGCCATCGATCTGCAAGTGTCTGCAACCTCACGTTCGCAATAGTCAATTGGATTTTCCTCATGAACGGCCGACCAGCAGCTTGGAGGTTATGTTTCAAAAGGTGACATCATCAGCGTAGTATCACAAGGTAAAGTGTATACTTCTTCATTACCGAATGTCATGTGTATCGTTTTAACCTTTGGGTAGTTAGATAATCAATAACGTGTAGCTCAAGGTGACCAGCCTCCACTGATCCATATTTGATAATCCGTGATGCATATTTCATGCTGCAGGCGTTTCCATAACTTTACAATTGCAGTCTGAAAGTCGCCACCTCAAATGGCCGTAAGATTATAGCAACCTTACCATCCTTGATCGTGACCGAGGTTTCATCATCTTCCAAGATATTCGTCTTCCACACTTTCTTCACATCAAGCGTTGTCTCGATAGTTCCCTTGCTTCTTCCTCCCAGACTTTCATAAATTCGTAAAATTACACTCTTGCCTTTCCTTACGGCAAGGTCGCCACGGCTGACATCTTCGTCGTCTTCTCCTCTCTTGACAGTGTCAAGAATCAACGATGCATCACCAGTCAGCTTGATAGGATTCTTGAAAAGTGTGGTTCCGACGCTGCTCGTTGACTCAACAAGCTTGATCGGATTGTTGAAGTTGTATGCAGTGCGGACCGTCGTAGAGCCAAGAATTCCTTGATGAGGTAATATGGCCCATCTAATATTGTGCCGACCCATGTCCGCGTGTGCATCCGGTGCTTTAGGAGCACGCAGAAGAGACAGACGCATGAGATTACCAACAGTTGCAAAGCCGTACTTGCTATCGTTTAAGATCGACACTCCATACCCATTCTCTGAAAGATCGGCAAACTTGTGACAGCAAACCTCAAATTTGGCCATGTCCCAACTACTCGTTATTAGCTTCAGCTTGTATCAAGGGAAGTTCTTCGACTTACGTTGTATTGTAGTGTGTTGGTCTACGAATTACACCAAATTGTGTCTCGTAGGACGCTTCAGTATTTCTAATGTCGACTGGGAATTCAACTTTGAGGAATTTCATATCCTCTCGCCATTCAACTTCACTGTGCACCTCGACATATGACTGTTGCCCCTTCAAAGCAGCTGCCAAAGAAATAGTTGTCTTTGCCCAACTTTTCTCGCTGATTTTGGTCTCAGTCATAACACTTACTGTGTGCGGATCACTTCGGACGATTTTAGTAGTTCCAGGGGGAAGCTCCTTTCTCGAATCGAGATGAAATACTTCTACGTCCCAAGCTTGCCAGTAAAGAGGTTTGTCATCGAATATAACCAACTGATTTGCTTTGCCTCCCTTTGGAATGATCTCTCTCTCTTCCTTCCGATCATAAAGGGAGGTTATGACACCACCCACTACCTCAACAGTCAATTGGTCGTTCTGTAGGACGTATACCCCATTTCGGGTTTCGCTAACAGTGACTTCAGGCGTTGCGGTAACCTTGAAAGACTTGATGGTAAGGAAGCTACCTTCGCCACAAGCTATACCAGCTTGCTCGCTTCCTAGAGAAATGACTTCTCGCCTGTGCCAAGGCATAGTGTTCAAGGCAAGGGTGTTTTCTGGGGTGGTTGAGCTAGAGATATCTTTAACCCCAATATTTTTGTAGAGATCCTTCAGGATCTTTTCGCCGGTTGCGAACACCTCTGCGTAAATCTAATCTGTTAGCAAATCTATTACACAAGAATTCAAGAGACGCTACCTTATCACTGTCGTCGTAACACATTTCAATGGAACTGCCCGGAAGACAGTCATGAAATTGACACAAGAGCACATTCTCCCACATGTCATCAATTTCCCTTTTGGGATATTTGTATCCTGTTTTGATGCTGGCCAGGGTAGCCAGTAGTTCAACGTCTCGAAGTAGAATCTCAGACTTTCTGTTGTTGTATTTGTTATTCGCTTGGGTAGTATATGTGCCGCGGTGAAGCTCGAAATATAGCTCGCCGTACCATGTAACGAAGTCAAGCCCATCAGCGACTCGTTTTTCAAGACGATCGAAGAAATCCTCAACCGAATCACCCATGTGTACTCTAGGCAACAAGCCAACAGTGTCACTCATCCCACGGCAACGACGAAGCTTCTCCATGTGCTCCCATGTTGGCCCTCCACCACCATCGCCTTTACCAAATACTAGAAGTGATGTTTCGTCTTGATCCATAGACTTATGTTGTGTTACCGACCGCTTGACGTCTCCGAAATTGGCTTCGGCAGTGTATGTTTCAGCTGGTGCCATATGGCAGATGACTTGGCTACCATCTAGAGATACCCAGTTGAAGGTAGTGTGTGGAAATTTGTTTATATTGTTCCAGCTCAACTTCTGGGTAAAGAATCTTGTCATTCCAGCAAGACGGCACAATTGGGGTAATTGGCTAGAATACCCGAAGGTATCTGGTAACCAAAAAGTTCGGCAGCGCTCTCCAAAATTGCTTTCAAAGAGTCTTTGGCCGTACAAGAATTGACGGACAAGAGACTCTCCACTAGGTAGGTTTGTATCGTGCTCTACCCAGCTCCCTCCAACAGGTTGAAAGGTGCCTTTCTTCACTTTTTCCTTGACCCTATCAAAGACGTAGGGGTAGTATTCTTTTAGCCACTTATATTGCTGAGCTTGAGACACTGCGAACCTATGTTCAGGATACCGATCCATCAAATCACACTGGTTCGACCAAGATCTAGCCACTTTTCTCTTGGTTTCCGCGAATGGCCAAAGCCAGCATGTATCAATATGACACTGTCCAATTCCATACACAAGTGGAGTTGTCTCTGTTTTGTACACCTTATCTGAACTGACATTCTTGCCCAGGTATTCTTCAGCGATCTTACGGCCTTTGATGATGGAGTCTTGATTACCCAACTCGAAAGCGTCGATAACCTGATTCGCGACCTTTAGCGCTTTATGCTGTTCCCAGGAGTCCGTTGGGAATTCTCTAGCTGCATCGCCAATAATCCACATATCAATATACAGCTGACGCGCAACAACGTTGACAGCAACAATGTCTGCTTTCACTAGCTGAAAGTATTTATTCGGATCCGGGGGTTGAATTGAATCCCCTCCAGGCGCATTTCCGAACATGCCATTGCAGGCCATCTCGATGTATATGATGTGCTCTTTGCCATCTCTGAAGGTCTTTGGTAGGATCCACTCAATTCGCTCTCCTCCTCCGGTTAACCCTTGAAGAGGGTTTCCATCTTCAGTCCATACCATCCCTTCATTATTTGCATCCCAGTGTAGTTCGAGGAGGTCTTTTTTAGCCAGCTCTTTCGGCACTGTTAATTGAACTTTAAACCAATGTGTGCTCCATGAGGGCCCAAATGACTCTCCCACAGATGTTTCCCTAAATTTGTGACTGGTAGCTTCTTTGAATGTGGGGCGCGAAAGGTCGGGTGCATCCCAAACAGATAGCTTGACATGAGGAGACCCTGAGGCTATTCCCTCTTTCATCATACTGCGAGACATTTAAGTGAGTCATTCTAGAGCAGATACTTGGAATACATACGCTCTTAAGTTCTTGGATTCATACTGTCCTCCACTATAAAACGCTGCGATCCTGTCCTTGTAGATATTTGGGATCCATTGACCAACAGGATGGGCTGATAGTTTTGGATATGTGCTCTTAGCTTTAGGAACTACAATCGTTTCTCCGCCCATGATTGCTGTGATATAGAATGTTTGTTTGATCTTCTGCCTTCAGAAGTGCGTAAGTTGTGTAGGTATGGACGAGGTATGTTGTTGATGTTGATGGTGGCTTGCGGGGAAGCTGGGGAGCTCTTGAATGCACGGCCCGGCGGCTCAGACAGGGATGTTTCACAGGTGGGTTCACACGACGCACTGTCTCTCAACGTCACTCGCAGCGCTCATCCGTCTCGATTTAATTTGTTAAAGGCATGCGTTCTATGCGTATTATCCAATATTCCTTATCCATTGCAAATCAGGTGCTAACGGGGCTTCGCGGATCTTTTTGCCTACCATAGTCATGAGACTTACGAAACAGACAGAACTCTTCTATGGAAAAAGTCATTCATAGTTCCTACATACTTTACTGGCCCAGATGTACCGTAGACTTGCGGGCTACTATACATAATGTAATTGCAGGCCTTTTATGCAGGTACAAAATGTACACCAAACAAGGTCACTTTCAATCTACAATCGTTACCTACAATTGTTCACGAGTCTATCTGTCAGATATCCAAACCTCTCTTACCTATCTCCAAGCATTTGTTAATATGATTCAAACTTAGTTATTCACCGTGGTGGTTGCTTCATCTGTTCATGTCTTTCCCGTATATTCTCACGGCATCTCTGCTCTGATCTTCAAATCCATTCAGTCACTCGTCCATCTGATATCTAGTCAGCATGATTCATATCGTTCAGAAACAAAGGGCACCCACCTGGACTTTGATCACTAACACCCACTACGACAATCTTATTTTTTAAACTCTCTCTCCTCTTCTCCTCCGCTGTCTGAATCCGCAAACTCCTTTTCGCCTTTGCAAAAGCTTCCTGGAAATGTTCATTCCCAGATTGAACCGCCTCGCCGGGAGACTTCATCGAGATTCCTGACTTTGGAGCAGGCGTGTCAGGTCCAGCTGGTGCTCTAGCCACATTTGATATTATGTTTGGCCTAGGCGGTGCTCCCCGGAGATTTCTCATAGGTTTTGAGAACTTATTGGGCAGCTTCTTGTCTAATATCTCAGATCGAGGACTGATCAGGCTAGGATCCAAGGCATTCTTGAGCCTCTCTTTGCCGGGTTTCCTACGTATTCCTTTAGGACTTATTGGCCCCGAGACAGCCTCTTCCAGAATTGGTAGGTGTTTGTTTTTGGTTAGTGAGGTGATGTTTTTGGCTGGGGAGGTGAGTACATCGATACCCCAAACAATTGAATCTCTTGCATTCGCAATGATCGAGGATTTATCCCCAGAGGTTTCTCGCTGTTTTGGTTTTGTTCTGACAACTAGAGGCTGAGGCACTAAGTGCTGTGGCTTAGAATCTTTAATTCTATCACGGCCATCTTCAGGTTTACTCCCGGTACGAAGTTTTGTGTCTTCTAAGAAGTCTTCAATCGTTAAAGGCTCTGTAGAAAATGTCCTACCGAGATTCTTTTGCATATCCTCCGACTGCTCAGCCTCTTTTGCATTCTTTGAGGGGTAATATGCTTGTATACGTTGGCCCATAGTGTTGAAAGTTGATGACTTCAAATGTGTAGTGCCTATAATGGCTGACACTGGCTCAGAGTGAGTCGAACTTCTTCTATCCGGGCTTGATTGTTCTATTTGCTTTGCTTCGCTTTCAGGCTGGCTGTAAACACTCCCTGAATTTGAAGACCCCGAAGAAGATGACTCGAGAAATTCGGAGTACCGATCAACCGTTCTATCATATCTCGGATCATGTCCTGTAAGTTGCAAAATCTTTCTATCTGAGTTTGACATTGGTGGTTTGGGAGGTGGTGGTAATTTCGTGGTGCATCGATATACCGGTGGTGAAGAATTGCTTTTATTCCCAAGCCCCGGTCTTATTGGATCATGTAGATGACAAGAACAAGTCGGCGATTTCTCGATCTCCGAACAAGGACCCCCGTGTTGGCTATTTTCTTTCATTTTGGAAGCGCTTTTCTGAAAATCAAGAGGAATGGGAGGTAGAGGCTTAATGGTATAATCAGGAAAACCCTTAGGCAGAGGTTGAGCAATAGATTCATTAGGCGACAAAAAAATCTCTAAGTTTTGATGATCATTTAGTGAAGAATGAAACTCTCCTTGAAGATCCATAAACGAGTAGTGCGGTAAGTTCGAGGTCATTTTGTCATTAAATATACTCGGTAGCTATAATTAATTTCTGCAGGCTAGATATCCTCACACATTTGAAGAGTTGACTACAGCCATATCGGGCTCACAAAGAAGATAAATATTCATGTCTAAACATAGGAGATTCTTTGTAAATATGACGTTGAACTGAAAATTCTTTGACGCACGACAAACAAAGCCTTAATTACTTCAAGAGTCATTAGTCGAACGTACGAGCGCTGTCACAATGAAAACACTAAACATATCATAGATGTGCATAGTCAGCTTCGATTTCGACGTCCTCTTTGTTAACTTTTAATCTTTATCAGGCGGCACTACCTAGATATTCAAGAGAACACTCGAATGATTCTGGTTAGTTTGTTTCTTTGTCACTGTATTATGACCTGAGATTATCAACTAAAGCATTCCGGCTCAACTCTGGCTATATTACCCCATTCTGTCCGAACTATACGCTCCAGCATTCGCTATTCAAGTACTTCTAGAACCATCGTTATGGCAGCGGACAACAATGAACTAAACCTTGCTATAGTCGGAGAGAAGCTGAGCGGCTTGTCATATAACGGTGAGGGAAAATGTACCTGAAGCAAAAAAAAACAGGCCGACGCTCTATGTCATCTCTGACGGCGACTGACTAATAGAATCGCGAATTAGGTCTCGTACTTCATGCATTATTTTGCCGTTGGCCTCCTTGAGATTGTTCATCTCAATCCTCAGCTCAGACAATTCCCGCAAGAGATTGTTGCGGAATTTCATTTCATGATCTGTTGGTTCCGGTTGGCCTCTAAGGGTATTGACCGTAAGCCGAAAAAGTAACCTGGTAAAAAGAACAAGCATCTTACGTTGAGAAAACGTCACTTGCTACCTCTCTTAATGAATCCATTGCCATTGCCGTCTTTTCCAAGCCTTCCTTGACAAGATCTGCCCTCAGAACAAACTTTGCACGAAACCAGAGCCGACGCTTTCCACCATACGAACGATTATCTACTCGTTCGAGTAGAGCATAGGCCTCGGAAAGAAGATCCTGGACTCGATCCAGCGCAATTTCCACTCTTTGTATTAAATGCCCATCGATACGGCCACTATTTTCTTGAAGCTTGTGCTTGAGGCTTTCAACTTCGTCCACCCGAGATCGGAAAGTGTTCGTTATCTCGAACATGTTCCGATCAGCGTTCATCATTGCGTTGACATAAACTTGGATGCTTATCATCAAAGCACCTGCAAACGTTAATATTCCTATGATGTTACCAGTTACAGAAAGGGGGCTGTCTTCGCAGGACAAGACATCTTGACAAGAGACGCATGTCGATATGTTCATTGCTTCTACTTTGCAATAGTAAAAGATGTGGCACGAAAATAATCGATAGTCGTATTACGCTTCTAACCTGAAAAGATCGTAACCTTTAGTTGTGAATTGCTTCCTCGAGCCGCATCTTTAGCGACGGCCCCCAATATGATGACAAATACAGAAGTAATCGGAGGTGCTCTCGTGTGACAGCACAGTAGTGTGGCTTAACCAGAATTCAAGTATTTATAAAGAGGAAGCAGAAGCCGAAGCAGACTACAAGAGTGCTTGAAATGTTGATCTATGCTATGCCTAGGATTCTAGCTGCCTGCAAGTGATCGAGATGGGATTGCAAGATACTCCAATTCTCTCCGTGCTTCTGTGAGTCAATGGGCAACCCCCCAGCGAGGAAGTTATAGGTATATTATACTTCATCTTTGGTATTCCGACAGCTGGAAAAATAAGATATGTTTTGTCACTTAATCAGA
>Ga0247807_10001644_pt1 | contig 12906 bp, 13 predicted proteins | sample UWRJL074202C1_FD_179931 | JGI IMG/M metagenome (GOLD analysis project Ga0247807, IMG submission 179931) | Plant litter microbial communities from Arlington Agricultural Research Station in Wisconsin, United States - UWRJ-L074-202C-1 | ecosystem: Environmental > Terrestrial > Plant litter >...
CAGTACTTTGCGACAAAATTTGAAAGGGATAGACGGAGTGTATGGTTCACAAGCGATAGCAATATGAGTTCCCACAAACAGGCCGGAGATGCAAAGAGACACCGTGGTGATAATGACTGCCAACAATGCCATGAATGAGTACCCACCGTTACGATGGATCGAAGGGAACGAGGGCGTTGAAAGATCGTTTGATAGAGCCAAAAATGCATCCCGTGCGAATGATGAGAACGAAGTGAAACAACCACAAAATCCAGTCGCTAATCCAATGTACAGGGGAATGGTCTTCTTCGTCGAAGTGTGTGCCTTCTTGGCAGCCCCAAGGTCAATGGTTTCTTGCAACGATCCGCTTTCGCCGCCTTGGTTCTTAGCTTCTTTGATCTGCTGGTCATATGTTGGAGTCCCCCATTCCTCACGGAAGAGCATACGATCTTCAGTTAAGAAGCCCATGAAAATACTTCCTCCAAAATTAGCCCACACTTCGCTAAAGATGACTGGAGCTCCGGGATAAAATGTAATGGCTTGCAGTCCAAGTCTAGCCAGCGTTCCAAGAATAGAAAACAAGATCAAATAAGAAATCGTATAAACCTGTGTTGCAAAGCTCGATACATCTTCCAGTTCTGACTCTTTCTTTACACTTTCCTGCTTGCTATCTGCTTTTGATTTTCTACCCTGGCTCCGTGCCTCCTCCAAGGATCGATGTTGATAGATAGGATCGTCATTGAGATTTTGGACTGGCGAAGGCGCGGCTAATTCGTCCAGATTTATATAGTTGTCTGGTATATCATAATCAGAGTCCTGAGAATGAGTTCGTCTGCCTTGGCTTGGGTTGATATTGCTGGACCCTGATTTCTTCCTCTGATTCATGGCGAAAGCAGTCCTTTCCCGTACAAGCGGCTAAGATAAACAGCCCCTTCACTCCTTCGTCATTCCTGTATTAGTGTTACGATTTATCTCTCATCGCCTCGTGTCTCTTTCTTCTCGTCCTTCAATTCGAGTTCTTTTGGGACGGAAGTAATTACCCGTGACGTTGTTAACGTAGGTCAAGCTTCACCTCAATTAGAGCTAAGGGTCCACCTGACCGCAAACAGATCCATAATGGTTCACGATAACGATAACAAAGCTTGGTATACTTGGCAGCGGCCGCCTCCGTCATGTCTGGATACAGCTTGTAGAACAACAACATATGCACCTTCTCCTCTCTCACCGTTATATAATCTGAACTCCGATCTCGCATTTTCTCCTGAGTGCCTAACCATTTCTCCTCAAATCTTACCAAAACCAAACTTCATTCATACCTAAAGAACTCCTCAAGAATGGCACCTTCAATTCCCCCAAATGTTCACGTCTCCACTCATCCATGCCTTCAAACCAAACTCTCTCAACTCCGGGATGCAACAGCCAACGCCCGTGAAACCAAAGCTCTTGTTCACGAAATCACCCTCATCCTAGGTTGTGAAGCTCTCGCAACCGGTCTCTCAACCAAGAATGGGCCACAGGTACTTTTCCCTTTTCTACATCTCCTTCCATAAGCTACCCCGCTACCCCTCAGTCCTATCTCCTATCCTCCCTAGGACCCCCAAATATAGCCCCATACTGATCAACAACAACAACAACAACAGAGCAAAACACATCTTGGATTCGAATACACAACCACAACGATAGCACCACAAACCATCTCCTTAGTACCCATTCTACGCTCTGGGTTGGGCATGCTGGAAGCTATACAGACCATCCTCCCAGCCCCTGTGCCTGTCCACCACCTAGGACTTTTCCGCGAACCAACTACATTACAGCCAGTGGAGTATTATAACAATCTGCCGTATCATAGACCAACGGCGGTGGAATCAAGTTCGGCACCAAATTCGAGTGCAAGTGATCTGGCTATTCTTGGTATGTTATTATTTTGGTCTACTCGCCGAAGTCTCCCATGCATTCCTCTTCTATTATTTCTTCACTCAAAATCGAGACATCATATATACTAAGGAAGCTCTGCTATAGTTGATCCGGTAATTGCCACAGGTGGTACTTGCGTAGCCGCCATTCAAACTCTCAAGGAATGGGGTGTCAGTCGCATAATTGTAATATCAGTGTTGGGAGCACAAGAGGGTGTTCTAAATGCCGCAAAGGAGTGGCCCGAGGGGACAGAAATTTGGGTTGCTGGAGTGGATCAGGATATCACCGAGAAGGGTATGATAAAACCTGGTTTGGGAGACGTAGGTGATAGGCTCTTCTTGACGCTGGGGAAGTAAAGTGGATTGAGGAAGCGTTATTAAATTCAGGGAAACCAAATGGTGTTTATTGGTAGACTAGGCGATAGATGCATTAGAAATGTTAATCTGTGAAGATCTAAGAATGGTGCCATTTGATGGTGGTATGTGGGAGTATCTGTTCACACCAGTGGTTCTTGCAAAAGCCTTAAAAATCAAGATTATTGTGAAGAATGATGGTTTGATTATTAAAGCGCTCTATTAAACTAAGACATGGGTATCTAATTATAAATCATCTCTCATAAACCATTATTCATGTTTGGCCCCATATTTCCAGATGACACCGCTTACCTTTTAACAAAATACAATGTTGAATCAAAACCCAAACTCCTCATCCCAAGGCACAAATCTCATTAAAAAGCACACAGCCATCCAAATCCATGCATAATACTGCGCCAATAACAACACTCCACCTAGGTACACCATGCATCCGAGAACAAGATACGGTGTAGGCTCGATCCAGAAATCGTGCCAAAGAGCGAGGAGCCATGGTTCAAAGTCGGGGGTTTCCAGTGAAAGGATAGGTTCTAGCGATACCGTGGGTGAAGTGATGTTATAAGTTGTATGCCGAAAATGGGACGGGCGGTAGCTTGGAATCTTGCGGGAAGAAGCCGTGAGGGAGTTGCCACGAGGGGAGTGTTTCTGGGAGGTTATCTTTCGCCGTCTGCTGGTAGAAATACGTAACTTGACGTAGTTTCTTATGCCCTTCTCCAACAAGCCTTTCCCAAATCCCCCTTTCCGAGGTGTATCTTCTCGTATTTGGATGCTATCCGCATGCTCAGCTGTCCGGTCCCAACAGTCCCCTGACCCTTTCAATCCTCGCCATAGCCCCTTCCAACCTCTCCAGTCTCTTTCTCTTCTCGCCGTCTCGCTTCTCCAGAACTTCAACCCGCTCCTCCAACTTCGCCCTCGCCTTCCGCTCCGTCGCCACCATCTCATTAGCCTGCATAAACAGCTGCGCCGTTAAATCCTCAAGCTCCCCGCTCGCTTCATCTAGTTTTCCCTCTGCTGCCTGCCTTAAACTTTGTTCTTTGCGCAATGCTTCTTCAAGCTCATTCGTAGATGGCGTGGGAAGTGGTGATCCTGGTGCTTTGAGATTTGGTGTTGATTTACGTGAGCCTAGAAAGGAGGAGAGACGGTTTTGAATATTAGATGTTGGGCGAGAGGGACTGGAGGCTCGTTCGTCGAAAGGGACACTGCTTATGACTGATCCACGACGGTCTATACTAATCTTCTCGGCTCGTAGTTGCTGAATTTCGTCTTCGTAGTCGGCCCATTTATCAACTATATTAAACATAATGTATTAGCCTGGGCTTTGTTTATGCCATATGGCACTCCACATTCCAGGGCAAAACATACCTGCGGCAGTGGCTTTCTGTGTTAGCAGTCGTACTTGTGCTTGGAGATCCTCGATTTGTTTTTGAGTGTCTGCGATGTCGCTGGTGCTGGATGGAAGACCGACACCACAGTTTGGACAGGCAGAATGGGCCTGCGACATGGTGAGGGTCATTGTCGTGGACATGGAGGGCTCGTGGTGGATGGTGGTCATGAGGTTGAATCGGTGAAGCACAGCAATGGCTGGGGGTGACTGTCTGCAGATGATTCTGTTGTTTTAGAAGACACTTCTGACTTTTGTTCGTTAAGTCAAAGTCTGATTTGATTGCACACACTTCAACTACCTTTTTCTTCTGTGTTTCTGGTAAAAGGGGGAGGCAGGAAGTGAAGGTATTAATGGTGGCGTTGTCCTTCGCTACCCTTATTCTGACGTTACAACGATCCACTCCATATGAAAGGGGCTGGGGTCCGATCGACCGCTAAAATCTGTCAGGTACAGGATTGTCAAACTCAAAATCAAATCCACCATGCTTCAGGATGGTGACAAAATAATAGCACCTCGCTGATATTACACCATTCTTCCATTCAAATGCGTCTGGTCTCTTTTCCAGAGAGCATTTGTGGTACTATCTCCCCAAAACGATTCCGTGTTGATTGAGTAAAAGGTTTGGATTGCCCACGAAGCATATTGAGTTAGGTGGAGCCCATCTAGTAACTTTTCTAATTTGGTATCTTGAGATGCTGAAGATGTCAATAATGTAACAAGATGGGCCTCTTTTTCAACCTCACATTATTTTCATGTCTATATACTGTCGTACATAGTTTCAGCTGTCTCGTATTCGGTAGAGTATGATTTTGAGGAGCCACATGACCTTGAGTTTACATCCATATCTCTCAAAAGTAGTCCCAATATACAATACAAGTGCCTAAAGCTCTACTAGATGAAGTAGCTGTTATTAAAGATGACCGTCTGTCGTCTTATATTTGAGGCATTAGATCATAAAGGCTATCATGATGTAGAAGGTCAAATCAGAGCTTCTTAGGCCTCAGCCACATCGATGGTGTAACATAGCCATTAGGTTCGAACAAGATGAAACTGAAACTCTATTGTTCTTTTCCTTTTCAGATCATCAATACTTGCGTTCGCTAAAGATGCCAGTACCGTTTGGTGTAGGAGTCGGCGATTTTATAGCTGTTGGAAAACTGATAGGCAGTATCATTAACTGAGCTGCAAGCGGTACTAGCTTTCATTCATCTTCATATGCAACTTTCAGGAACTAATGATCAGATAGAATGGACAAGAGAGCCCTGCCCACCAGTCTCTCCTTTTGGAACTCGAAGCACTCCCACGGGCGTTACTACAGCTACAGAATCTTAAACCAGCAAAGCATGAGCTGCTCCAGCTCAATGCAATTCGAGTGACAGCGCTCACATGTAGTCGCCCATTCGATGAGTTTCTCACTAAGATTTCCAAGTTTGAAAATAGGGTGGGGACATTCAGTGCTAGGAATAACAAATTAGCCGGCTTCCACCGGATAATGCAAGGGGGTTTGCTATCCAAGGACGATATAAAAGACTTGTCAACTAGAATTTGCCTACAAGGTCCCAATACCGGCACGGGTTATTCTTGGTCGGATGCCTTTCCAGAACGAGGAGTCTATCATATTTTTTGATCACTTGGGAGCACCCGGGAATCGAGTAGTACGAGAATTGTTGCGCTATTATGGATATGGCGAGAACGATTTCGTCCCCCTAACAGAAGTTGAAAAACCAGAGTCTTTTTGAAATATAATTCACACGGAGAGGTGGCATGAACCTGGATAGGAAGAAACAAATGAAGTTGGGGAACTCATACGCATCTCTTCGAAGATTCTCTAGAACCTGGTAATAGGAGATCATCCAATAAAGAAGCCTGGCTGTCAAAAGTATTCAAACTTGTTGAGAAATACACGGATAAATTGACCGTATGTCGGAAACATTTGGAAGCTCTTGAGCGGAGATTACACAATTGCAAGATATGTATGATAAGCGCGTTACCATGGTAGTAAGCTTTGCTTCCCTCTATTACAGTGAAGATTTGGACTCGTACTCAGAATGTTTGCAGAGTATCGAGAACACATCTAATTATCTACAAGTAGCACCGTATTTACCTCAATCTTGTCCCAACTTCCCTGCAATAATTTTAGGCAGGGAGAGTTCCTTCTGCACTAAGCCTCAAGATAAACTCTCCAATTCGTTCCGGATATAGCTTCTTCATCTGTTCTTCCAAGCCCTTTGGGTTTCCGGCAAAAACCTTTGCCTCGCGGTCCCAGTCCCGAATATACTTCTGTGTACGAGCGAGATGCGCCGGGTCGTAATCGTCGCTAGCCTGTTTATGGCTGGGAACTACGTGCTTAGGTTTCAGAGCAGTAACGCGATCCAGTGCGTGGATCCATTGTTCACGCAGTTCGGTAGTATTCGTCTCCATGAGAAACTTTAGGAGAATGTGAGCAGAAGATATTTGCTACAAGGTACGGACACTTACCTGGTAACATGAACCGTAAATGACATCCCCACCAATAACCTACAAGAAACATTATCAGCGAACAGTGGGAGTAGCGAATGCGAAAGATAATACTCACCAGATCGAGATCTGGCACGTGCAATACTGTCGTGTTATAAGTATCACTTTGACCGACCTCAACCGCTTTCAAAAGGTGATTCTCGAGATGAAACTCTCCGTTCTATAGTGTAAATCGTCAATCTTTGGAAAACATATATGTGGAAAAGCACTCCAATAACATACCTTTGGAAGAGCGGTAAACATCTCATCCTGTTCCGGGATCTGCCCGGGAAATATTTGCGCCCAAAAGGCATTAAAGAAATTCTTCTCGAGCTGTTGCGCGATATGCTTAACAGTTTCCTCTCTGGCGAGTGGCACTAAACCAGGGAATCGTTTCTGTAAGACTGGCACCCCAAAGAAATGGTCGCCGTGCCCATGTGTGATATAAACGTGAGTGAGCTTCTTTCCAGGGATGGTCTTTTCAATCCAGTCTGCAAGTTTTTCGCTCTCGACAACTGTGGAAGGGGCATCAATAAGAATTGCGCTATGGGCACCATGTAAGAGGGTTATGGCCGTTGGGGAGAAACTGAGATTACTGGAGAGGGGGGCGGTTGGGACGGGTGGGACGAGGTAGACATCCCAGTTTAGGGACTTCTGGTGGGAGTGATCGCGTGTAGACATGGCGAGTGGGAGAAATAAGAGATGGAAGAGGATGTCGAGCTGCATAGTTTGGGATATGGCAAGATATATATATGTAAAAGGTTACTGATAGGGATCGGCATTTACTGACGCAGACCTGGGACTTATATATTTCTCTCAAACGTATACACTACTAGGCTTTTTAAATTACGTGTCTATTGAATATCTCATGTTTGGTAAGATACTGTGATTAATAACTAGTTACAAAAGGTCAGGTACCCGGTGTTCATTAATCCTCTCAACCACGAAATTCCAATGTATGACAGCATATTGCTTATGCAGCAGAAACAAAACATAATTGTATGCCGGAATTTCCTTCAACGGTTTAAGAGGGCACATGCATAATGCCACCTTATAAATCCCACTCATGTTCAAAACGGCTAACAGTAGGGCTGTAGATTTAAGCGAGAATAGTAATCAGTTCGCTCCTCGTGACTTTTGTCGGATTTCCAACCGCATCGAGAAACGAGTGGCCTGGCTTCATCCAAGTAAGAGGTAATCCAGCCTGGATTAGGTTATTGTAAAACCACCAGGGCTTTGCTGCTTCAATCCAGCAATTTTGTGCGAATACAGTCAAAATCAAGCTTCACCTAAACTTGATTTTTGGAGGCTTCCGCCTCCTCTCATACCGCCAAGACATCGAATGCTGTTGAACGCCAAGGGATGATTGCATGAGAGCATTTCGAGTGTTGATTTGAAACTATCTCAGAAAAAAAGATTTGATATGTAGAAGCACGAGTATTTTCTTCTCATAGGAAACTCTTGTGACATAAAGGAAATACGCAGTTAGGCGACTGCCTTGCTTACCAAGAAAACTCAAAACATCTGCTGCCCATCCTCTAATTCATCTTCTAAGAAGCCTCTGTAGCCGACCCGCTCGTATGCTTATGGGAATTCCTCCTGATACAAGAGAAATAGACAAATCCTTCTTGGAGGAGAGAATCCAAAATCCTACGGACCCCTCCCGTCCCAGGCTTCTCGAAGCGAGACAAGTTAAAGGGGTTCGTGTGGCCTGCCGAAAGCGAACTAAACGGACACCACAACTGTTTCATATAGCGTATAACTCTTGTAACAAGATAGAAAAATGATACTGTTACAGCCTTAACACACATAGTGCGCTATTTATTATTCTTTTCATGTTCATACGCTCGCGACTTGGTTTTGGTTTACAATTCTGGAGAGGTTCCCATTATGTAAGCAATGTATTAGAAGCTTCCAAAAGCATTTATGAGATAAGCAACTAACGGGAAAGTTTTTACGTGAAAAAGACTCTTCTAAGACTGGTTGATTCCATTTAGGCGCTTCTCCGAACAAGGCTTCGATAGGCTCTACGGTGTGACTTTAAGGCTTATGTTACGAACTAAGGCACGCTTATTTACATAATCAGACTCGAACAGGATCCAGAAAATAGGACGTCCACAAGAAAAATACCTGGCACATATCCTGCAAGAATACATCCAAAAGCTCCCGCCAGTTCTCTATGGTGATACTGTGAGTGCTTGTCTGGGGAAAAAAGGCTTTGAAATAGAGTGCTAGTGCCTGTGCCTAGTACTAAAAATAGTACCCGAGCATGTAATTATTTATGATATTTATCAACCATTTTGTGAGTGTAAGTAGGAACAGAGATAGCACGACCAATATTACCTGGAATCGCAAGTCCAAGTTCTTGTAGAGGATCATTGCTTACATTAGCGACGTTGGTGTCGACAATATCTAGCAGAAGTTCATTAGTATCTTTATTCCTGGCCACAAAGCACTAGGTCTGTCTTATTGACAATCCGGGAGGATGAGAGCTGATCCGCGTTATGAACTTGTATAATTGGCGAAGAAGTGCGAGCTGGAGTAAGCCCCACATATTATGCGTTCAAAATAGCAGGGAGCTACATTTACAATTTAGATGTGAAGACTATATACTTGTCTTTGTATTTATACTTCAAAAGAGACAGAAGTTGGTCAGTCACCCTTTGGATTGTGCTTAAATGCTGTGCTGCTTTCTGTAAGATGAATTAAGGAGGGCAGAAGTCTGAGGTTTAAGACTTTACTGAGGCATCTAAAGATTCCTGTGCCACACTGGAGGATGGATTTGGAACTCTTGGCTTCGCCCCCATTCTCCATTATTGCAGAAAGCTAGTCGCTTAAACCGCTTCTACTGGCGAATTCTATTCCTACCTTCGTATAGTGACCAGCGTATTTGCTTGTGACACCTAGTTAGATTGCAGCGCCGTACATAAAACAAATTGTCAGCATGTCCAGCCCGTTTCACATATTCTGTACAATGTCTTGCTTCTTTCTTTTGACTTCGTAGGTATACCTTCACTCAACCACAATGGCGGAAGAAAGCAAGCAGACCACCAAAAAGACGTCTACTAGCACGACTAGTAGCACAATCACCACCATCAGGGATCAGAAAGTGATGTCAGAATACAATAATGGGCCAGTTATAGAGAGTTTTACACCACCGGCATCATGTTTATCAACATTAACATTTAGTACCGATATGTACTTTGGTCATAGACGAAATGCGTACTTTGATCCTGCGTGCTATCCAGAGAAATCTACAAATGCATCAGGATGGGATATGTATTACTGTAAGTATCTGCCCTCGTATGGTGGATTATGTATACTTATCACTCGAATTAGACTCACCGGCACAATGTCCCCTTGGCTGGGCGCAAGTAGCCACGCTGCAACATCAAGAGGGCAAAGGTGCAGGAGGAGCCACCATTCGATTTTCCCTTGGTGACCAGACTACCGCGGTAGTATGTTGTCCATCGTAAGTCGATCTCCAAATGCGTCTACAACCCGCTTTGACGCGAATAATCGCTGACGATAGATAGAGGATTTACCTATCCTGTTAATGGATTAGGCCATCAGTGTCACTCGGAGCTCCCAAGAGCGAGAAGTACCCTCTACTACAAATCTCCGTCTTTTAACGGAGAAGCATACGTTCGAACTGGCGGCAGTGGCAGCGAGCTTCTCAGCTACACATACTCTGTCACAACGGGAGAGCCTTACAACATATATGGAGATGGAATTCCAGTTTGGTGGCAAGAAACAGATCTTAAACTATTTGCGACTCCATCCCTAGCGGCAACACGAACTTCCACGTCAGACTCAAATACTCCCACGACACCATCAACACCCATTAAAACTTTACCGCCATATACCCCCACGTCGACCCCCTCCACAGGAGGGCTATCTACGGGTGCGAAAATCGGGCTAGGTGTAGGGATACCTCTGGTATTATTGGCCATTGGGATAATATCGTTCTTCTTCTGGCATCGCAGACGGAAGAATTACAAGGCCGTCACTGCAGCAGGAGCACCCCAGAGTCAAGATGGTGAAGCGAATATGACACAGCAGTGGAATCCCACACAGGGCCCAGTAGAGCTGCAGGAGAACAAGTGGCATGAGCCCCAGCGACCGACACCAGTGGAATTGCATGACACCACTGCTTCCAGTCCATTTGAGCCGTATCGGAGGAGTGAATTGCCAGCCTCGTAATGAATGTAAGACTAAGAAGATTGAACGTTGAAGGCTGAAGCTTGAAGCTTGGAAGGTGGAGTCCAAACGTGGGATTTTAATTATACCCATCTAGATACACATGTATTAATGACCTTGTATGAAATGCGCAAGATTTGTTTGTATACTGTACTACAGTTTGCCATTTGCTACTTTTGACATGACCCCATAAGCTAAGCTCGAGAAGAACGCATTAGTATCTGGTTTTGCGAAAGAGTCAATTGGAAAACAATGAAGGTGGATACCAAATCTCAACTTTGATTTAGGTCACGACTCAGGTACAAGGTATGCATTTTCTAGTCAGAGAACTTCAATATATATATTTGCTTAGGGGGTATTACAGCTTTCCAGATCCATCCACCAAGTTTCCTGCAACTATAATCCTAAAACATCTGTACCATTCTTATCTCTTTCTCAATTCCTCATCCGCTGCAACGGTGCTGCTTCCACCACCGCTGGCCTCTGATAACACTTTTGTTCCAACCACCTTCTCATTTAAGGTGAAGACGGCCGCGACAATCTCCAATCCTGGGAATGGCGTGTAAACATATTCCAGTTCGCGATCCGCCTGGCTGTTGCCTGTCAAGCTGCGATTGTAGCCATTGAAAGTCATGTCCTGCAGGTAACTCCCAACAATCACTTCGGAATACACATCACCGTCATTATTAATCGATTGATCAACAATGCTTCCGTTCTGCGCAAGAATACGGTTGGTGTGTGTTTCTCCAGCATAGTTGTTGACGGAATACAATATGTTGTGCGTCATGGTATATGACGACCGCTTCGATAGCCCCTCGGTGGTATCCGTGAGGACGCCTCCTACCGTGTCAACAACACCACTGAGCGTCTGACCTAGTGTAGCGAGAACGGGGTTGAGATCGAGGGAGTCGAGAACGTTGCCAACCATCAGCAGGATGTTGGCAAGGCGTGCTTCGAGCAGGACTTCGGCGCGAACATCTTGGATGAGAAGGGAGACGCGATCGATGGAGGCGGTCACACCAGCGTTAAAAACAAGGAGGTCGAGGACTTTAGCATCAATGTTGACTTTCGCAGTTATGTTTTCAACTATGAGACTTTAGATATGTTAGCTTGGTCGTCTTGTTACTGAAATTGAGAAGTTGGCTTGATTTTGCTGTCTTCACTTGAGAACATTCAATGGATTCAATGCATAGCTTCGATGGAGATAACTGGTGCAGTTTCACAAGGCGAAGATTGTCATATTGGGAAAATAAAATACCTGATTTCACCAACATGCACGCTGGCGTTCAGAAAGACATCCGGCACTGGATATGTGGTTGACACATTTGGTCTCGTTGAATTTGTTGCATAAATTACTGATTCTGGATCTCCATTTTGTGCGAGAGAGTAGCCAATGTATCCGTCAGAGTCTGGCGTCGAGGATTGTGCGCTGATGAAGGCTGCGAGGAGGAAAGACAGAACGAGAACAGCTGAAAAGGAGAGTTGTGTCATAGTGAAAGACTGTGAGCGATTACAAGATCGCTTGAAAAGAGAGAATGCTTTCCTAGAAAAGACAGTAGATGTGCGGAGTAGTGGTCATGAATAGATCAACAGCACCTGGTCCAGAAACGAGAACATTATGCTCCAGAAACTTGGAAGAGTCGTCCAATCTAACACACCATGCAAACACCCTGCATGAAATACCAGTTCACTAGCTAAAGCTATAACGGACAACGGCCGTTTGAGCTATATGGAGTGGGCCGGCGCCTTATCATTGGGCCTAGATGCACCAAAATCCAGATTTGATGTCACATTAGGTTCCCCCGCAACTGCATGAACGTTTCTAGGTTATGAGATGGCACTTGCATCGGAGCATTAAGGAGAGATTACAGACGGGATGAACTAGGGCTGGATGGAGCCGTATCTGGTGTGACGTGGTCAGCCATAACTCAGGGGTTGGGGTGTTTGCCGAATCTTGTCGCATTTCTCTATACTTAACATCAAACATTCGAGTTTGGACAGCTTACTACTCAATCTGATGAAGCATAGCAGTCGCTGTCGTCTCTTCGAATCTAGTAAACCATATTTGTTGTAGCCGTCAAGTCGGGTTATACTCATATTTAACTTTTGGGTCTGTTTCAGAGAAACAGATGCGACTGGAGGCGCTCCTGTACCTGGCATTAGCGAGATAACGCTCTGACAATTATGCCCTTGTCAACAATGGTTGACAGCGTTGTCACGGCCCTTACAGTCCACTTTTCAGGGTATAAATGGACTCGGTAAAACAGTTGCATGGAATTGTCTAAATGCCGACGGTTAGTTGATGGGAATGCCAATCAGGATGGGTTGACTATGCCTATTCATGCAGACCGGGGCAGCACTCCGGGGCTAACAAAGGCTCGTTGTCAACATAACAGGCATAGTATTAATTTAACAAATGCCCTGAGAATCAAGTTTTCATGCCTGTCATTTCATATGTACGGGATCCAAATAAGCGTGTGATGCATTCTCTTGGGTTGCTGAAATGAGGTGCTTCAAGTCCACAAAGTGGACACGAGCTTCAACACTGAACAAAATAAGTTG
>Ga0247807_10001652_pt1 | contig 12882 bp, 10 predicted proteins | sample UWRJL074202C1_FD_179931 | JGI IMG/M metagenome (GOLD analysis project Ga0247807, IMG submission 179931) | Plant litter microbial communities from Arlington Agricultural Research Station in Wisconsin, United States - UWRJ-L074-202C-1 | ecosystem: Environmental > Terrestrial > Plant litter >...
GAGGCTGGACCGGTCTGGCCGCGCTCCTCGGCAGCAGCATCCTCGTCACCAGCGACACCGCCTACCCGGGCTGGACCACACTCATCCCCGTGCTCGGTGCCACCCTTCTTATTGGGTGCGGCACACGGCATCCCGAATCGAGCCCTCTCGCGTTCGGCCCCACCCGCCTCCTCTCCATACGACCTCTGCAGTTTCTCGGCACCATTTCGTACTCGCTCTATCTCGTGCACTGGCCCCTGCTCGTTCTGGCCGAGGAGTGGACGGGCAGCGCTCTGCCTCCCACCGTGAGCATCCCGCTGGTGATCCTCGCGATCCCGCTCGCGTGGCTGCTCCACCGCACCATCGAGATGCCCGCGCGGGTGGGGCACCGCGTCACATCCCTGCGCCCCCGCTTTGTGCTGGTCGGTGCGCTCGCTCTGCCGGGGATCCTCGCGCTCGCCCTCGTCGGCTCGGTCCCGCTCGTCGCCTCGGCCCAGATGACCTCGAACCAGTCGGTGATGCGGCTGCCGCTGACGGAGTCGCCCATCAACACCACATTTGTGCCCCAGAACATCCGCCCCGCCCTCGCCTCTGCCACCGCAGACACCGGTGAGCTCTACACGAACGGATGCCAGCAGACCCCCACCGATGCCGAGGCCGTGAGTTGCACCTTCGGCGACCCGGACGCTGACTTCACCGTGGCCCTCTTCGGCGATTCCCACGCGGGACGCTGGTTCCCCGCCCTCGAACAGGTCGCCGAGGCCCACAACATTCGACTGGTGACGTTCACCAAGTCCAAATGCCGGTCAGTTGAGCTGCGCGACGCCTGGGCGAACGGGCCCAACCAGAGCTGTGTGGATTGGCGGATGGATGCTGCGGCGCAACTCTCCGCGATGGCCCCCGACGTCATTGTGCTCGCGAACCATCTGGGTCTGGTGGCGGGCACCGGCACCTCCTCGGCGAAGGACAGCTGGACGGACGGCATCGCCTACTCCCTCGACCAGCTCCCCGCGGAGTCCGAAGTGGTGATGCTCGCCGACTCCCCCGAGTTCACCGAGTCACCCGTCTACTGCCTGTCGAACCACCCGACCGACTCGGCCCAGTGTGCCGAGCCACGCAGCGAGATGCTCAACGCCGAGATGGTGGAGATCCAGCGCAGCGTCGGCGCCTCGACAGGTGCCGACGTGGTCGACCTCACGGAGTACTTCTGCAACGCCGAGACGTGTCCGCCAGTCATCGGCGACACCCTCGTCTACTCAGACGAGCACCACATAACGGCGACGTTCTCGCGGCAGCTCGCGCCGGCGCTGGATGAGGCGCTGAGCCCGCTATTTTCGCCATAGTGACGACCATGAATTGGCCAAGATCAGAACGGCGGTTGGCCGTACGCGAACGTCCGAAATCTGTCGGTGTCGCCGGCTCCTCGCATCCATGGCCGGCGACACGAGCGTCCCTCGAGCGTGCGAATACGCCCCTTGAACGCGCCCTCTGCTGTAGACAGCATTCGTGACCCTTAGCATTCGACGCCTCCGGCGTGACCTCGATCGACTTTCTGCAGAAACATGGGGAAAGATTGTCTCTGCAGATTCGTCTCGCATCTCTTTCGGCGAGACAACGATTACTGACATTAATTTGCTTTCACTAAAGCAACTAAATCCTGATCTCGAGCTGCATCAATTCAACCAAAATCAGGAGGCTACATCCGGCGCCGATTGGGCTTGGTGGGTGGGCAATGAGTCCTCCGGGTGGATTGGAATGCATTTTCAGGCGAAGCGATCCCGCATCACCAAGGATCGATCGACTCCGCAGTATCTCGAACTTGGTCATCGTGTAAAGGGCACAGACACATTGCAGTCAGAAGTGCTGGCTCTCTATGCCAATGAGGTTGGGGGCGATCCCCTACTATCTCTTCTACAACGGATGGTCAGCTCAGGTTGGCCAATCAGCCGGAACAAACGATCGCCGCTTGGGGTGCGCGGCAGCGCGGGCTCAGGACGTTATTGAGACTCGAGTCCGCAAACCAAAACATCTCAACTCCGTCGAGCACTATATTCCGCAGTCGCTGACGTGGTCCGACGTGTTGCTCGGCCCGAAGTGGTCCGCAGCTAGAGGGCAAGGTACAAACTTCGGACCATGGCTGGATCAAATCGCCAGTCGAGCCTCTAATTCGCTGGACGGTCCTCAAATTCGTCGTCGTACTCTACCCACGTACGTTGAAGCTGCACGAAAGGGCGGCGCAATTGATGCGTCGCCTACCTGGCCAAAACTGCTGCTCGTCGCAGAGATTGATTCTGTCTAGGTCGGAGAGTGCGATTCGCTGAGTGACGGAGCAAAATAACGACGAACAGCCTCGAGGGCTTCGGCTTGAACTGCAAACTCACCCAGTGTTCTTCCGTCTGGCAACGATACAAACCAGCAGTTGGAGTGCAATTGTGCGACAGCAAGTAGCTCGCCGGTAACGCGGTCGAAGAACGTCATGTCACCGCCCGCGAGCTTTAAAATGGTCTCAGCGTCCCGCATCACTCCAGCCGGGATACTGAAGATTCGTGCATCTTTTCCCGCGGACACTTGCGTCGATAGCAACGAACTCTCTCGGAGGTCGGAGTCTATTTGCGAATCGACTGTGCTCAGTTGCAAATCCGTTTCTTCGTCTAGTTCCGGAATCGTCGTCGCGCCACCTACCGGCTGCTGATCCGCGGGCCGAATAGTCCGATATCGGTTCTCTCCCGTAGAAGCGTCACGACTTTCGTTATGACTCAGCTTTTCGGTGGGAATGAACGAGAGATGTTCGAGTGCACGCCACCGTTGGCTGGTCTTGACCGCCGCGCGGAGCCACAGCGGATAAGCAACTCCACACAACGCGACAACCACGGCAACGAACGACAGACGATTGCTGATCGGATGAATATCGCTCAACGCAGCTAAAAGCACGAACGCGATTGACATAACCGGGAAGATTACGAAATAGACGAACTTGTTCGACTCGTCGAGCGCACCGTCCAGACCGTTCCCGGGAGGATACGGCGCTTTCCGCCGTTTCAGGCTCTGGACATCCCTAATTCGTGCGTGAGCGGTCGCTGTGCCTAGGCTCCGACCCTCACATACGAGAAGGAAGCTAACGAGATCCCCCGTGTTCAGGAGAAACGGCTTAATCACTACCCGCGATGTTTCGGCGCTCAGATTAACTCTGAGCCCACTTGGTGTCGATCCAATTTGAGACACCGACAGCAGTGTGGCACCGGGTTCTAGCTCAATAATCAATGGTGACTCCCAGACGTCAGTGGGAAGTGAGCTCTGGCCCGTATTTACAACCCGAACTTCCATTGAGAACGCCTCGGTAACCACCTGTTCACCGATTGACACTCGAATTTGAACGCCTGCAGGCACGTTGACAAGCTGCTGCACGTTGGTAACCAAATACTGAACCCGTGACTTTGGAAGGGGGCGAAGCGCCACCCACGCAGGAACTGCCGTGAGGAAGCCAATGACAACTGCCACCACGACACCAAACCATTCCACATTCACGGGCTAAACCTCACTTTTGTCATCCAGCCTTACCTTGTCTCAGTTCGATGGCCGATAACGAAAAAAGGGAGAGGACTGCAACTGATCTGCCTCGTTGTCGCGGTTCGTTGCTCAGCAAATCGACGCCGCGAATGCAGTTAGAGACAGTGCCAGATCGGCATCGTTCACGCTTCTTCGAGCTGCGCATATGTCACTATCTCGCGAAAGACGGATTTCAACATCAAACGCGCGGGCAGTTCCATCGAGACGTGTACCTAGAATCGAGCATCCACGCTTGCGGCACCTAGGCCCATGAATTATCTGCCTCTCAGTCCTCATTTGACGCGTGAGAGCACAAGCGCGAGGAAGGCTCCTAACCCGCCGGCCCCGCAGCTTTCCTATGTCATGAAACAGCACAAGGTCCACCTAGGCGGGGCGCTTTAGAACCTTCCGAGCCCTGTTGACTCACTCATTCGGCTTGCGGGTTCCGGGAAACTCGCAAAATATCGCAGAAGCAACGGCGGGAGTTCAGGGTTTACTTTACATCGCAGAACCGGCGGACGCCCGCCCAGATGGATCAACTCGTTGCAGACTACGAAAAGGGCGACGGGGCGGTCTACGACCTAGCTGCCATCTACGGCGTGCACCGGCAGACGATTGCAAACCACGTGAAGGAGCGCGGCTGTGTTCTCAAGGGCATTTCCAAGCTGGAGATCACGCACGTCAAGCAGATTCATCGTGATGGTTGGAATGCGAGCCGGATGGGGACAGAGTTGGGTGGGGCGCGATCCGAAGACGATCCGAGCGTTGATGAAGGCGCGCATTCATTGCGAGCGCGACTAGCGGGGCTGGTGTATCGGGCGTCGACTAAGCCGCTATGTCAAGCAGCATAGCCGCGCTCTACTTGTGCTTTTTATTCACCCTGATCGGGTTCTCGTCCCTATCAAAAGTATTCACAATCCCCCGTTGTTGAAGAGAGATGAGCAAATCGAGAGTGGCGGGGGTATTGGGAAGCTTTGGCTTGTCCCGTCCAACCGCAGCGAGTTGCGCGTACACCCCACGCATCATGTGCAAAATGCCGAACAATTGTTCGTCGATCAATCCCGCCATGTATGGCTGGAGCAATGTAAGAACATCTTGTGGAACAACTCCGTTCGAAGCCATCGTTTGGACAACATCAATGCTCAATTGTTTTTCATGTTGAATCGCAAACCGAGCGAGCTCGACAAAACCAGCTTCGTCTGTATTAGCCACAAACTCATCCGCGCGTTCGACAACAGCCATCTTGATCGAATCTTCAATTGCTTCACTTCGCAGAAAGGCCGAGAGGTCCGGACCAATGAACGCAGGGGTTATCAGCAATTCGGCGTTGCTCGACGCGTTGATTACGCCTTCTCGCGTCATCCAGTTAGTTTGTGTGAGTCGTGCAAACGTCTCCGCATCGTCCTCGATGACGTCCTTTTTGAGAAGGTGAACAAACAACGCCCCGTGCTCCGGGATTATTTTGTTCACCTCAATGTAGCTAGTCAGACCTAGACTCTCCACGAGCTTGACGCGGACTTCGGAGTCCAGGACATCTCGGCTTTCCAAGATCGTAAGCGCGAGCACCTCGCGCTGTGCCTGGGTCCTCGTGTCGGCCACAACAAGCGAGCCCGGGTTCGAAAGAACTTCGGCAACGTTGGAATCGAGAGATCCGATCTTCTCGATATAGAGATGTATGTTGGCAAACGTAGAAGACAGTCGTCTATGTTTGGCGAGCGGAGGCCAAGCTTCCTCGGGGACATCGCCAATCTTCGTAATCTGACTTTCCGGAGATGAACGTTCAATGATGGTTTCGAGCTGGTCAGGATCAGCTTCGTAGACATCCTTGATCGTAGATACGAACCCATCTGCGGTGTCATTGCTGGCGGAATACCCGTCGACAGCAGCGATATAGGCCTGCAGATCTCTTAACACGAACTTGTAGACAGTGTCGTTGTCGGACCGTATCGAATCGAGTGCGAGGCTCTTATTCTCGCCAAGCGCCGACATGAGATTCGGGCGGTCCACAACATAGAGATTCCTAGATATGAATGCCGCTCTTACGTTGACTCCCAGCTCGCTCAAGGCCGCAACTCGAACCTTTGCGGCCTCCAAGACTGATGAGACTCGAAAAGCAGCTGCTGCCTTCATGTCGTTGGACAGGAGCACAGGAAGTTCCCCGTAGTGTTCACGCAGGTAAGCAGCAACTTCCTCAGTCACTTGATACGTGACTCCCCTGGCCAAATTTGCGAGTGCGATACTGACGAGTTCCGCTCGGGCCGGGGCGTCGAGCTCAGCTTCAGATATGAGGTATGTCAGAGTCCTTTGAGATTGGCGCACGATGCGCTTTATGAAAGCAGTCCGCTCAGCACCGTTCGTTAGATAAGCCTGGATGAAACGAATTCCATCGATATCAAAGCGAGCGAGTGCTCCGATCATGACGTCCGCTGCAGCGACGTTTGTTCTCAAGAGACGATCGAGGATGGCGATGTTATAGACGGCGGGTTCGCCAAGCGAGTGCGCTCCCCTCTCTCTTACGACTGCATCAACGTCTGAGTCAGACAAGATGAAGTATTCGTCCATAAGGTCGCGTTCAACGTGGTGAATGATGAAGTTTGTCGCGGCAGGGCTGACACGATCACCGTGGAACGTCGAGGTATAGAGAGTGAAGTTGCGGTTTATAAATCCGGCTCGAAGCAATTGGACAGCAAGTCCACGTGTGAGGAGTTGCTCCGCGATGGATGCAAGCGACTGTGCAGTGCCTTCGTACTCGACGAGAAATTCTGAACGCCTCATGACGTCTCCGATGTCGGCGCTGCGCAGGAACTTTAACGCTTCGAGATGGTCACTGAGTAGCGCTTCAGATTCGTCGCGATCGAGCTTTGACCATGCGTCTACATTGAGAGGATCACCTACGAGGGCCACCACGTCCGACTTTTTGAAAGTTAGTCGCCCACGTCCGTAGGTCGGGTTGTGCCATCCAATAGCAGGCGGATCCGCGATCGTCGCGTACTCCACCCAGAACTCCGGACTCTTGAGATCCTTAGCCGTTTTTGCGGTCGTTCCATATAGGTATTGGCCGTCTGATGGCTGCAGATGCGCGACGCGAACTATGCGATCGATTTGTTCCACCAGGCACTTTCCCAAGATCGCACTGCGCGTCGCGGAATTGTCCGAAGTAGTCATCTTGCGTCTGGTGGCTCTAGCTTCACGCCCGAGTCGACGGATGTTCTCCGCGACCAGTTGGCGATGCATCTCGTAGAGTTTGTCGAGTTTGCTCGTGCCAAGTCGAATAACTTCGAAATCGCCCAGGTGGGTGCTCTTATAGAGCATCATGGCGAATAGGTCTGTCTCGCTGAGCTGAAGCAGTTCACCGCCACCCGAAAAGATTCGGTCTCGAAAAACGACAAACTCATTGCGAACGTTCTTGAGTAGGCGCATGTCCGGAACGAACCGTCCGGCGAGATCAGTCAAATCGGTTGAGATGTCATGCGTAATTCCACTAAGTATCCGTGCCGTGAGATTTCGCGCGCTTCGGTGTGTAATAAAGGGAACGACGGGGATCACCAAATCGAAGAATTTGGTTCTATTCGCGCGTACCGCCTCGGCCTGGGCCGGATCCGATATGTCGGCCAGTGCTGTGTCGGCCTTGCGTCCTTCGAGCTCCAGCCCAATGCGGTCGAAAATGCTGTCTTTGATCGCGTACACAAAGCGAACCGGGTCTTCGATCTGCGGCGATGCGTTGAGAAGGGTATTGAGCGAACGGAGTGTCTCGAAAATGTGCGAGTTGTTGAAGCGATCGATGTCTTCAAAGATAACGACGTCACGCTTTGACGTTTCGAAGAAATAGACAATCTCGTCGAGGTACTGGTCAAAGTAAGAGACCGAGTTCTCGTCCAAGGTGACAGCGGCTGGTCCCGCGGAAAACTGCTTTATTCGAAGGCGGCCCTGAAACAAGTAAGCCACAGCAAATGATGCACCGGTCGCGATCCCCAAAAGTATCGGGTAAACCCAAAGGCCCATGTCCACGAGCGGCTTCAGGACGGCCACAATCGTGGCACCCCAGCCAGCAATCAAGAAGAGAAGAGTGACGCCGAAACCTGCTAGTCCCGCCGCCGCAAGTTGGCGTTGCCAGATGAAACGTTCGATCCGACGGAAGCGTGAGCCAGGAGTTTTGTCGGGCTCTTCTCTATAGAGAAGCTGCTTCACGATCTCCTGTTGAATCTGATTTGTCGGAGTTGTGGCTTGAATCGGTACGGATTCGTCGAGTTTCGATTTTTCGATAGGCGCGAGTGTCGAAAGCGACAACTCAACGACCTTGTCTTTTCGGAGCTCCGTTACCCGCTGAAGTATGCTGCTCTTTCCCACGCCGTAATTACCAGACAGAGCAATATTGAGAACTCCGGGTTGATCGAGCGCTTTGATGATTGCGGCCGCGTATCCGCCATGTTCGGCTTCAATGAAACTCGGAGTTAACGGTAGAAGATTCCAGTCTTCGAGTGGCTGTGTTGGAGCATCATTCATAATCAGCCTGACAATTAAGCTGTTCGTACATCTTCGTCCGATGATCTTGTTCCAATAAGTCCCCCGTAGCTGTCTTTGATTATGACAGCGACCTCGGACACGTCAAGCATGACTGTGATGATGTTCGATTGTGTGCCGCGCCTATTGAATCAGTGACATGAAGATCCATTCGCGCGCGGTCAGCGGTCGCCTACTGAGCTGGCTCCCGAGCATGGCAGTGCGGCCTATTGACAGACTGTTCGCCTAACCAGGCGAATATCCCGCCAGAGTTTCGGATAACCCATTAACCATGGCCCTCGTCGTTCTTAGCGGGTAGCCCTGTGACTTATCTGCGACGAGTTAACTCTCTGGCAAAGTGACTGATTCGTTCGTAACACCGTTGCTAATCCTCAGGGCATTATCGATTCCGTCGATTGTTTCCCACTCTGCCCAGGTCCAAGATTCAGAGATGATCTCCCACTGTCCGTTAGGAAGTACGACGACCGTTTCCGCTAGGTCACGGTCCATTGCCGAAGTTGTACAACTGCAGGCTCTGCAACCTGCAGGTGAAAGTACGACCTAGCTTTCGAACCTGAGTTGATTCTTTGTCCATAATTCTGAGCGACTGTGAAGCTCGAAGGATACGGGGCCAAGGTAGTCGCTGACCGAGTCTGTGGACAACTCCGACGGGGACCGTTTGGATTGGTTCAGACTGTCGCCGTTGGCTCGCCCAAACCCCTCCCCTGCCCCGAGCGCAGGTCGTCTGGATCCCGCTGACCGCCACGGTGGGTTCGCGGCACATCGTGCACTGTGCGGTTAGCACCGAAACGATTTTCCTGGCAGAGCAGCAGCGCCCCACCGACGGCGACGCCCTCCGAAGTAGTGATAGCGAGTAGATCGGCCATATCGCTTCCGCCGACGCCGAACGACCCGATACTCGACTCGCGATTTTATGAGTCTCTAAGCAAAGCATTGTTTACTTCAGTTTCTTGACATTCCCAAGGAGTTTGCGAAGGTGGTCATCCGACATATCCAGGATCGGTTCATACATGAATGAGTTGACGTGGATCTGTTCGGGTGTCATAAGCACTACATTTTCGAGGGTTCTGATAGCGCCAGTCTCGGTTGCGAAGTCTTTTTTGAATCTGCCAAAAAGACGCCCCGTCTGATTGCTCGTTATGCCATCGACAAACGTCTGATCATTGATACGAGCGACCATGAACTTTTCGGCCAGCAATCTGATGGCCATTGACAATAGGATCTTATTTTCGAAGTTGATGCTCGTGTCTGCGGCTACACATTCGTCGGCATGTCGATTGATTGCGTCAACAACCAGCTCTGACGGCGTTGCCCATGCATCGGTTTCACCGAAGAGGCTGAAATAGGCCGCGTCCAGATCTGCTTGCGTCAGCGTGATGGTAGCGCTCTTCCAATGCAGCAGGCTGGTGAGCTTCATATACTCAGGGTCCGCTTCACCCTTGGTGTACTCAAGAAGATTTCGAATGAACGGTATAGCGGCGATCCTCTTCATCGAATCGTCAAAGAAGTGCGGTTTGAAGTCATTGATAAACGGATTTTTGATCCCAACAGCAGGGGCAAGACCAACGCCCTCGTCATTTCGGCTCGCCATGAAGCATTGCTTGTACGGCACAAAGCGGCTTTCTAGAGTGCGGAAGAAGTCGAAATTGTGCGTCAACATGACCAGCCGGAAGTTATCAACCTCCGAGATGTCTTTCAAATACTGAATGATCGCGTACTTGTTCTTGTAGTCGAACGAGTCAGCTATGTCGTCGACGATGAAGAGTGTCTCGCCAGTGTTTCCCTTGCGACGTTGAACCTCAAACAAGACATTCAGGATATACAGCGCTTTCTTTTCGCCAGTGCTTAGAACCTCAAGGAGGTCGCTGCGTTCGACCGAAGCGTGATCGTCGCCATCGTTGAATTCGAAGCCGAGCTTCGGGATAGCCTCTTGCCCGAGAACGACACGAGACCGATTCTTGATTGTCAAAGTAAACGGAACGAAGAATCGATCGTTGAAAATTTCGATTACCTCTTCCCATTGACCACGTTGTTTCGCCGCCTCCTCGTCAATCTCTCTCTTCCGAGCAGCAGCGTCCCTGTGAAGTTTGACCACCTTTTCGTAAAGCAGCTCGTTCGCCTTGATATATGACGTCCACACTTTCTCGTTGAAGCCGTCGATGTTCTCGAGTTCTGGGAGCAACTCGATATGGCTTGCGATGTAGTCGTAGAAACGACGTGCTTCTGCATTACGATTGAGCTGCTTTTCAAGCTCAGAAAATGTCTTTCTTAGCGCGTCGTCATCGGATATTTTCTTCTTCTCAGCATCGATCAGCGCAGCCAACTCCTTCTGAGTCGATATCTGCTCGCTTACACCGCCGGCATTCAGCAGGACCGAGTGTTTGGCGTTGAAGAATCCGTTGTCGCCAAGACTCTTCGTCACCGTCGCGGCGTTGTAGTAATTGAAAGTCTTACGGTTGAAATAGATCGAGGTATCGAGCAGCTCGTTGAAGCGATTGACGTATTCAGATAACGCTGCGCGAAAATCTGCAGTTCTTAGCAAAGCGATCACTTTGTCGTCGAAGACCACGTCATACAGGACGTCTGAGAACTCGGCTGTCTCGGTAGCGAGTTCGTTCTCAATTCGTAACAGCGCTTTGAAGAAACTTTCGGAGTCAGTCGTGAATGCTAGCGACACCGTGCGTTCGACATCTTTTTTCGTACTGGCTTGCGTTTTGAGCGCCTTCACTAGTTCGGCTTTAGCGGCCAAAATAGTTGCCTCAATGGCCTCATATTCAGTTCGAAGGGGCTTATCGATGAGGAGAGTCGAGGTTGCCTCTGTAGGACCCATGTCTTCGTCGTACGAAACGATAACCACCACGTCATCAGCGCCGACGGCGACCCCCTGATGATCAGTAATTGAGCGGGTACTGACGCGGTCGGGAAACATGTGGTCAGTGGATTCAACGCCTTGAGACAGGTCCGATATCGTCCGCGCGAATGACGTCTTCATCATCCCATTCGGCGCATAAATTGCCACCGCGTTGCTCTTAGCGAAGGGCAGCACAGTCGAAAGCTTGTGGATTCCGTGACAATTCGCTAGTTCGATATGAAGTGATTTCATCTGATCAGGACCTCCTTGGTTTGATGGCGTGAGCGGATGCAGGCGAAGCTATGTCGGTCGACCCGCTTGACGACGGCCATCGGAAACTGAGTCTGATTATGACAGTGAGCAGGGGCAGTGCCGATGCAGCGGCGACAAAGCACCAACTGCTCGTCAAACAGGCACGGCTCTTTGATCGATGCAAGCGCCTTCTCGATAGCCATCTCGACAGCGGCGTTCTGGCTCAGCTTCACAAGTCTGAGCAGTCCTCGATGACTCGAGACTTAGCCGACGTGCAGGAGCGCCTTCGCTTATTGGACGTGACGTTCGCAGACCTCGAACAAAATTTGTACCGCGCGTTGAAAATGCCCGAAAATATGGACGGCATCACCTACTCCCTCGAGCAACTGCCCGCCGAGTCAGCCATGGTAATGCTCGCCGACAATCCCGAATTATCCGAGTCGCCGGTGTACTGCCTGTCGAACTATCCGACCGACACCACTCGGTGCGCGGAACCACGCGCTGACATGCTCAACGACGAGCTCGTCGAAATCCAGCGCACCGCTGGCGCAGCCACGGGCGCCGACGTGATCGACCTCACCGAGTACTTCTGCAACACCGAGTCGTGCCCGCCGATCATCGGCGACACTCTCGCCTACTCGGACGAGCACCACATGACCGCGACGTTCTCGCGGCAGCTCGCGCCGGCGCTGGATGCGGCACTGAGTTCGTACCTGCCGCAGCAGAGCGCCCCATTGGATGACTAGATTTGAGAACAAATCATTTGGTGCCCCTGGAGGGATTCGAACCCCCGACCTGATCCTTAGGACGGACTTGCTCTTCCACTGAGCTACAGAGGCGGACCCATCAAGTCTACAAGTCAACTGAACGTTGTCCTTTTGTTGCCGCCGGGCCTGCAAAATGGTTCTAGGCGTGAAATTTATGGTCGAGGATGGTTGCAGCATGAGTAACAAAAAGAACGATGAGCCCCGCGACGAGTTCGACCACGTCATGCTTCCGGCATTTCTGGAAAAGCCGATCTCTTACCTGAACAACCAGGGTCCGCTTCGCTACCCGGCTCCGACCGGTGACGACCAGCAGAGAAACAGCGCGTACTCAGACGACGATTCCACGCCGAGTGAGCAGTCCGGCGAGCGCCCCGCCCAGCAGCAGGGTCCGCGCAAGTGGTACGCCGGAGCCCGCGGCAAAACTTTGATCTATGGCGCAGGCATGGTTGTGATGGCCGTTCTTCAGTTCCGCGGTAACTAGCCAGTTGCACAACAAAGAGCTCCCCGCGTACGGGAAGCGCTTGAAGTTCGATGCAACAACGCACCAGCCGGAGCGAGGGACTTATCTCACTCCGGCTCGGCACGCCCCCGTCTCGCACGAGGTGGGTGGACTCGTGCGGCTCTCGCGTCGGGTTTCGCGAGGCGGGCTTCGGGGGTCCAGCTCAGCCGACGCGGGTGAAGACGCCCAGCCCGTTCGGCTCCTGTTCCTCCTCCGGGAACTTGTTGAAGTAGGTCAGGGTGACACCGGTGATCTGCCCACCCTCGCGGACAAAGACCGCGGAGGAGAGTGAACCGGGAAGCGCATTCTCCCCTGTCGGCACAAACGACAGCGTGTCTCCGTCCCAGGGATCGATCTGGAAAGTGTAGCCACCCTCGGGGCCAAGCGCCCCGGTGAGGGTGCCGTTCTCCTCGGTCACCACGAAGTTGCCAAAGTAGGGGCTTGTGTAGGTTCCGACGTAGTCCCCG
>Ga0247807_10001654_pt1 | contig 12867 bp, 17 predicted proteins | sample UWRJL074202C1_FD_179931 | JGI IMG/M metagenome (GOLD analysis project Ga0247807, IMG submission 179931) | Plant litter microbial communities from Arlington Agricultural Research Station in Wisconsin, United States - UWRJ-L074-202C-1 | ecosystem: Environmental > Terrestrial > Plant litter >...
AATTCAATTCCTCTACTAAATCAGAGACTTTGAATTCTCTTCCATCAATCTTTCTTAAGTAAATCTTTTCATTCATCATTTGATTGGGTTTAGTTCTTCTGGTTTACGACGATGCTGTTAAATTGCATACAACGTTTCGCGCAACTACGCAGGAGCGGAAAAGCGGACTGAGTTCTCTCTGCCAAGATAAAACGGTATGTATATATTACTTTGCACTAAATCGATTTATTTTCCTGCACCACTTTTCAGCGATGTCCGATACCTCGGCGGTTACCAGAAAAGTAATCAATTTTTTTGGACTGTTCCTAATCGGTACATTTGCTTCGGGCGGTAAACGAATTTGAAATCCTGGGCTTGGAATATGGCCTTCGATTTCTTGGCGGGCAACAAATACATGCTTCTCTTTCGGCGGTTTACATTTCCGCAAAGACAGTTTTACGCATGCAAGCTGATTGTTCCAGACGGTTCGGATAGATGGTTGGCGACATAAATGATTGAATCTTGCGCCGGTTCGGTAAGTTCTTACTTGGAATGGTATTGCAAATATCGATTTTTGCCGTGGGGATTTAAAAAATGAAATGTTAATTTTCCGATGAGAACAATTTGTAAACTATTCGATAAGATTTTGTATCTTTGCGGCAAGTCTCGCAAAATGAATACTTTCCATTATAAAAAGGCAGTTCATGCCATTACGTTTCTAGCTCAACTTGAGGGTGGATTGATCAGCTACATGAAAGCCATAAAATTGATTTGGCTCTCCGATAGGTATCACCTTCGAAATCATGGTAGAACAATTACTGGTGATGTATATTTTGCGATGAAAGATGGTCCTGTAGCTTCATGTTCTTATGACTTACTTAAAAGTGACTCTGTTAGTCAAAATTTATCTGCCGAAGAGTTAGAGTATCGTAACATTTACCTTGTTCGTAGCAAAACATACAGTTTTAAAGTACTTCAGATTCCAGAGATATCAATGTTTTCTAAATCAGAGGTTAATACGTTACACCTGATTTATAAAGAGTTTGGCAAATTTGATCAATTTGAATTGTCTGAAATGTCGCATTCATTTCCTGAATGGCAATCTCATGAAAAGGTTTTGGCAGTTACAAAAAAGCAAAAAAGTGTTCAAATCGACATGATGCTCTTCTTCAAAAATGTTGATAATAAGCTTTTTTCAAATACACCTGAAGAAATTGAAGAAATGGTAGATTATAGTACAACATTTTTTCCTCAAATGATTCATTGCCCTAGATAGTTATGGCGGGGCCATTATACAAGGCTTTTATCAAGCCACGATCTATTTTTTATTTTACTACAAATAAAATCGATTCACCGGAACCGCATAATTCCATTATAATCTACATTTCTCCCGTATTGAATCTTTCCTTTTCGTTATGTACCACCAAAGATCAAACCATAAAGCGATATATTCAACGATCAGGTGCACATGTCGATACAATGGTAGAACTTGATTACGGCAAATACAGTTTCCTCAAACAACCGACTTTTATTAATTGCAACTCTTTGGTACCTTATACCGATAACGAATTTGAGAAAAAACATGATAGGGGACATGTGACTTATCGGGCCAAATTAGACAAAGATGAATTTAACGCAATCGTGAGAGGCATAAAACTAAGCAACGATATTGATGAGGAGATCAAATCGGCGCTAGCAGAAATATAACCCTTCAGATTCCAAATTTGATGAGAAAACCCAACTTTTGTTGGGTTTTTTTATAAACAACACATAAAATCACACTCAGAAAATGCAATTAGTAACCTCTTCAAAACTTGTTAATCATTAAAGTAAACAAATTAGCTATATCTTAATGAAATTGCAAAGTCTTTAAAAACAGTGTATTAAGTTTTATTTTAATTATAATCTAAAAGTTTGTTTGTTTTTGTTTGGTCAACTCGGATTTATTCATAAAATTTGCAGTGTGATAATGAAACACTTAGAATTATGAACGCAAAAACACAACGTAGCTCTCCTTATCCATCATATTCTTTAGAGTATTGCCTGGAATTGGTTACTAAAATTTATATAAACTTTGGAGCAGGCAGTTTCTATGCAAATAGAGAACAGATTGCAAAGGTGCTTGGGATTTCGGCAGCGCATTTGCAGACACAGGTAAGTTCGGCAACTCAATATGGTCTATTGGAATTAAAACAAGGCGAAGGGTATAAACCATCGAATTTATTCAGATCAATTCACAAACCTTTGGATGAAATGTCGAGATTGAATGCTATTAAAGAGGCCTTCAAATCACCTTCCTTATACGCCGCTTTAATTACTTCATTTCAAAATGAGATTGTTCCTATCGCATCGTTACCAAACATTCTACTTCATAGGCATAATATTTCTGATACCGCTTCCGATAAAGCGGCGACAATCTTCATCGAGAACGCAAGGTCTCTTGGTTTTTTGACTGACAATAATACGCTTTCCATAAATGGCGCTGTTGAAACGTATGAACAATACGAAGAAGTCAACGACGAGGCGTTTGGCAAGGATCATCGACTCGCGGCTCCTGTTCAGACAATAGAAACTGGCACATTGCAAAAAACCGAACAAAAACAACTGGTAGATTTTCCAACACCTAATGGGTCAATACCATTTAATATACCATTGAAGGGCGGCAGGACGGCTCAGATTATTGTACCGTCTGATGTAAAAAGTACTGATTTTGATTTTATAATCAATTTCATCAACCTGATGAAGCAGCAGTATGATTAACTAAAATTTTTATAAATGTGAAGGCAGGCGCAGTTTTGATGATAACGGGCTGGCTAGGCAATACAGATTCCAAACCTGTATTGGAGTTTCAAGAGCAAAATAATAGGATTCCAAACCCTATTTACGCATCGCCTTCAGCATTTATAAAGACTAATTTAAGCGGCAGAACAGTCGATTATTGATTGGCAATTGGGAAAACTTCCCATTAGAGTAAATAGCCAATTGTTTTACTGCCAAAAAGGGGAGTTCGTTTAGAGGCGGCTCCCTTTTTCATTTGCAAACTTAGCTATTTTTTCTTTTCGTTCAACGGATGGTTGGGCCTTTCCATACGTAAAGGTAATTAATCGCAAACTTTACCTCTTTGACTTCCATAGTTCCACAGCATTTTTGTCAAACTCTGTCATAGGCTCAATCGCCCCGTAAGGTATAAGGTTTCCAATTTCGGAAGCCTTTATTTGTTTTATGTCGAATTTCATATCTGGGAATTTTCCACGCACATCCGCAACGCAGTAATGTCGGATGCCGCCAATATCCTCGTATCTCACTTCATTTGCGATCAATTCCTCTTCTGTTGGTTTATTAATCATATTTTCCATTATTCAAAGTTAGCAAAAGCCTTTTCATTAATCAAATCTTTATATCTCGTACGTACGCCGGAGTTGGCAATCGAATAGTTGAACTTGTCGGAGTTCGGCAACTGTCTCGTATTATAGCGATAAACTGCCTCGTCAAGATATTTTTGAAGGTGTTTTGTTTGGACATGGTTATACATCCAATGAACGGAATTCTTTATGATTTTCCAACTTCCCTCGATGTTGTTGGTGTGGGTCTCTGCATCATATTCATGGTAGTAACCCTTCTCAACATCCTTCACGATCCGGTGTTCATAATCCGACTCCAAGCCATGATATCCGACGTAGTTATCTGTAATAACGGTTGAACCCGGCGCAACAAGGGTCTTGATGATCGGTTGGAGGGTCTCGCGGTTACAGTCAGGCACGGCAATAGCCACCAATTTCCCATTGCGCTGCACCATTCCAAACACCGCATCCTTATCTACTGTACTTCTTCCGCCAATGTTGGTGAACCGCTTGTTCTTATGGCGGTTTTTGTTTTTCCCGCCGATCACGGCCTCGTCCATTTCCACCACGCCTTCAAGTTCATTGCAGTTTTCCATCCCGAGTCCCTTGCGGATACGCATGAGCATGAACCAAGCCGTCTTTTGGGTTACGTCCAACTGCTCTGCAAGCTGTGTAGAGGCTAGACCTTTCTTGTGCGTCGTCACAAGCCACATCGCCATGAACCATTTGCGGAGCGGAAGCGGGGAATTCTCGTAGATGGTTCCCGTCTTGATGTTGAATCTCTTTCCGGTGGTCTTACACTTGTAGTAATTGTTCTTGAGCTTGTAGACCTTCGAGTTTTTGTCATACGGCGAAACCACTTCACCGGCCCAGATAATCTGTTCAAGATAGTCAATGCAACTCTGTTCCGTCGGGAACTGCAACAGCAAGTCCACGACACTTTTGATGTTGGTGTTGAACATTTTCGTGATGTTTTTGGAATTACGTAAATATAGGAATTTCCGGGCGATAATAAAAGTATTTACGCGAATATCTTACCGCCGCGGCAGAAGTTAAAATTGATTACTTTCTATGTTATCTTTCCGCGATTTGGCCTTGTTGACTTTGTTTCTTATGTAAAGAAGTTTTAGGGAATTGATCCTATATTTCGGAGGATCGGGAAACTTTTCTGAATATTCTTTCCAAGTCATTTTTTCCTATATTTGTAATTGAAAATATATCGTTAAAGCGTTAGCTTTTTATTCTGTGTTAGTAAATCTGGTAAATTTCAAGACACATCAGGATAAGGGTTCAATGCTCACGCTCAGGCGTGGGTGTCGTCTTGTATCCTTGTGTCGGGTCCTACCAGAACCTTCTAACTGGATGTGAGTTATGAACCCACGCTTTCTGCATCTTATAAACTACACTTTGCAGGGTTCACGGGTGGTAAATTCCTATCACTATGAAAAGACTGTTTATTTTTTTTGCCTTCGCCTTGGTTTCCTGTTCCGGCGATGACGATCCCACATATTACCCGCCCGTGAATACCGAGACGCACGACTTCAATCCTCCGTCCTGGCTAATTGGGCTGTGGCTAAACTCAGACTCCGGCGCAAATTCGGGATTCCGCGTAAAGGAACATAACCTCATAGCGACAACGGTTTCAGGCGCATACGCAGACTATCAGGCACTCATCGACATGCAGCGTACAATCGATGCAGAATCGGCCTACACCGATGAACTCGTGATCTCGGACACCGAATACCATGTACAGATTTACATCGGCCATGTGGAAACTGATTTGCATTTCGTTAAGCTATCGCCGACCACATACAAAATGATGAACGGTCCTTTGATTTTCACTAAACAGGCTGAGTGATGAGATGGGCAATTTTATTTATCTGCTTTTGTATACTGGCCTCATGTGAACAGAAATCCGAATCAATCCCCATAGAGGTTGCGCCAATCCAAAATAAGTATGTTTTTGTGGGGATTAAAGTAAAGGAACCCGATTTAATCTATTCTCCGGCAATAGAATTACCGGCAACCACTGATCCCAATGACGCAAATGAAATTGGAGAAATGCACTCCGTGAAATGGATTGAAAATATGTATTTCAGCGACATTCAGGAAGTACGGGAGATGAATAAGGATATGAGTTACAAACTCATGGACAATTATGAATCCCTTTTGATGAATACGGAGTTGAATTCAGACTATAAGCTGAACGTAACCCGTAACATTAAGGATGATGTAGAGCGAAACTATCTACTGCAACTGAAACCAAAAATCATCGATCGCACTTGTTCTGAATATCCGACCTACGAAGAGGCCAGCAATGCAAAACGAATGCTTGCCCAGATTTGGGAATCTACCTTACAACATAAATAATTTGCTAACTTTATATAACCTTAAAAACCAATTTTATGAATGAGTATGAAAACCGAATACTTGCATTGGAATCTAAAGTTGAGATTCTTCTAAAGGAAAATCGACTTCTTGCCCAACATATTTTACAATTGCAAACCAAACTGATCAATTATCCAGCGTCGGCTGAATTAGAAGAATTTTCCGCAGAAGGTTTTTTTGGAACTAATGAGGGTAAGGAGTAGCCTATTTCCAATAATCTCTGTGCTGTTTTAAATTTGGTGTAAAATTCAGCATTACTATCGTATTGAAAGATTATTTCGTATCCTTTTACTTTCAGTAAATCTGATTGTTTGATTAGTTTATGAAAGTCTGCTTTAAGTTTCAGCAGAGCTTTTTTATCTTTTTCATCCATAATTTCTATAAAATTAAAAAGCCACTCATTTCTGGATGGCTTTGTTGTTTGTTTTCAATGTTGATTATGTTAATAACTGGTTATAAGTAAATTAAACTGTAATAAAATACCTGATACCTTTGTAAAAGCCCATGGGGAAAATGGGATTTTATTAATTAAATATTTTTTGCAAAATGGGAAATTCGAAACAAACATCTTCGAAGATCGCCAGCAAAGCTTCACAAATTTTGAGGGATCCAAAGTCCACTAAGATTGAAAGGCAAGTTGCTGGTTCTGCTTTAGCGCAGACAAAGAAAAGGTAACCGTAAATGGTATTTTTTTCTGACAAAAGCCCCCGATTTTTTGAGACATTATCGGGGGTCTTTTTTTGCTGTTACAATAATATTATTTATATATTCGTTCAATTCATATTCTGTGCCAGCAGATTGGTCAATTTCTAATACCACAAATGTTTTAACAAAATGTACAGATTTTCTGTACCTGTGATAAAAGCGTGCGAATTAAGTTCGCTGTATTATTAATTAACCAAACTAACTTATTATGAAGAAATTAATTTGTGGATTTGCTGTGCTTGCTCTCCTTACCGCAGGCTGTTCCAAAGATGCCTACGATGATTCGATTATGCAATCGAAACAAAATCAGAATCTAGGAGTCAAAAAAGTCTCAATCGACGAGGTTCCGTTTTTACAACCAACCGTCGATCAATTTATGCAACGTGGAGCGGCATCACGAGGAATCGAGGACTTACAGTTGGATTTGACTAAGATTTTGGAATACTCAGAAGCCAATGGCTATAAGAGCTACAGCATATCTATTATTGGGAATGATTTTTCCGATAAGGAGGATTATTTTTTTGAGACCCTCAACATTATAAAGAATGAAGAGGAATATAAGGCCTTCATAACAAAGTACAATCAAGAGGACGATTCGAAACCATTTAGCATGCTCACTTTCACTGGGACTATTGAGATATCTAATATTGAGAATACCCTTAAGAAAATAGAAGAATTTGAAAACGGCAATAAAGACGCTGAGCCGGCCCCACCGACACCGCCAAACCCCGACGAAGGTACGGGTGGCGGAGGGGGTAGTGCAGATCCAACCACTTTTTCAGGTTCGCTTTGGAATTTCATACTCGATCTTGTCGGCGTAGGGCATACTGATATAAATGGCTTTCACATTAACGACGTGTGGGGGGATATGTGTTATTGTAATGTAGGTTCATATACCGGTTACACTCTTGTCATTACTCCTACAAACATGGGGAACATACCAAATGTCGGTAATCCACCGAGTGAGGGAGGAAGTGGTACTGGTATTGTGACAATTGCCAACCCATCATGGCCGTCACCGGAAGAGGCGAGCCAAAAGGTCAAAGCGAATCTTTTGGTACAATTGCTTGGATTGGACGGCGATGCTCAAATTTGGTTGAAGAAACAAGAAAATCTGGGTACTACTGCAGCACTATTCATGTATATGTCTGAGGAGGGTACTGAATCCATACCGGCAAGGAGGTTTGCAACTGAAGCTTATAATACTATCCGTGCAGGCGGAAGTGTCAACTTTCCCAACGAAATCATCATTGACCCCACATTCAAGAATAACCAAAAAGCAGATTGTGTTCTGCAAAAGTTGTTGAATCAAAACATGGGTAATAATTTCAAGAATATTTTACTTGAAACTTTTGGGTCAAGTGATAGGGCAAACATCAAATTCATGGTTAGAAATCTACCCGCTACGGCTAATGGTACTTTTGATGCTGTTACTATCGGTTCTTCGCCTTACATTACCCAAAACAAAAGTATGTTTTATGTTATCTTAGACGCCAATTTCGTAAATAATGCCTCTACGATTGAGATAGCAATGACTTTGATGCATGAGCTGATCCATGCAGAATTAATCCAAAGATGTTTGGAACTTGGAATAATAACACAGATGACATTTAATACTAACTTCGATGGAGTCCTGATATTTAAAGAAGGTCCTATATATTCTTTTGATCAACAAGCACAAATGCTAGGTATGATAATCCAGCGTTATAAGACATATGCAGATGCTTCACAGTGGAATCATAATCTTATGACAGATCAAGCATATAACACTGCAATCGCTGAAAATACTGCCGACATTTATCCGTTATTAAACGATCCAAATAATGATTTTTTGAGCAACATCAATTCAGATCCTTCAAACCCTTATGGGACTTTCACTTTGGAGCGGGCTATGGAATTTTTAGCTTGGGCAGGACTTGAAGGTACAAACGGATATACGACTTCAGTAACGAATAATCCACCCAATTTAAGCGGGGTTAATTATATTAATGGTTATCTTAGCCCAACTGGTTTTGTTCCGGGAGCAGCACAAACTAAATTCACACACACATGTCAATAATTAAAAAAAACCTGATATTTGTACTTTTATGTATTTCTGCTATTTCGCAGGCTCAAAATGGCAAAATCTATTTGCTAATCGACAGTGGGTTAGCTATTATAGAGAATAAGGCTGTCATGGATGGATACTACGAATGCACACTGACTGTGCGAACTTCAGGATCAACAGATGCCTACTCATTTACCTTGCAAGGCGATGGTATTCGAGGATGGGAAGATACAGGCCAGGAAATAGACGTGAAGTCATTTGACATTTATGATAAGGAAAAACTCAAAAAACTTGCACCATGTGATCTGCATCAGCAATTAAGCGATAAGCAAACTATATTTGTTAAGCAAGATCCGGTTTCTGGGAAGTATAAGAGCTGGCTGCCTTTTTATATGAGCACCTCTAAGAATAGAACAGTAATGAAGCAGAAAAGCAAAATTTAAATAAAAGCCCGTTTTTGGGCTTTTATTTTGTCTCAAAGTCAACCGCGATTTTAAACTGCTTTCTGTCAATATTATTTCTTGAAATGTTACGGTAAAAAGGGTATAATTACCAAACTTTCTTCGTGAAGAAAGACTTCAAACTTACCAAAAAATCAGCGATTTATTAAATACGCTGTTAGTAGCAGTTCGTTGATTTCTAAATGCTTACTTTCGTAAAGTAAAAAGTTATTATGTTAGCGAAAGATATAAAGAAATTTTTTGAAAAATATAGAAACCCGATAGATTTCATCAAAGAATACATTGGGCTAATTGTTGTAATTCCAGCGGCATTAGGGGGCTTTTGGCAACTATGTGAATTAGCACGTATATCTCCATCTTTTATTAGGTTCTTTTCAATAAGTCAGATTGTGCCCGATGGACTACTAATATTATTGATATTTATTTTATCAATTTTATTTCTTTATTTCATCATTTATTTATTTTCGGGTATAGTGAAGTTTAATGTAAAGTCCACTACCACAACCGAAGAAAGTATTCCAACAAATTCAAAAAAGGATAGGGTTTTGAAGATTACTGTTTTTATTCTCAGCATTATTGTCTTTACATTTACCATTTTCGGCTTATATATAGAACTATTTTTTATAAATACTCTTTTTGATGACATCGTTTCTGTAGCGATTTATTTACCAATGACGTTGCTCATGTTAGTGACGTTGATGGTTAGTATTATATGGATTTTAGAATTTTTAGGAGCGAATCACGATAAGGTTGTAAATCGAATCTTCCCCTTACTTCCATTTTTTCTAATTCTTATTATTTTTCGATTTATACCTTTATTTCATAGCTCGTTTATCATACCGCAATATTTATCCAATACCAAAACTCTAATACAATCTAAGAAAATAAGCGACAATGAATTTGAGCGCTCGGAGATAATGTATCTAAATGACAAATATATTTTCATCAAAAAGTTTAACTATTATGTCACTTCGAAAAAAGATACAATTATTACGAACAATATAGTAATCCTACCATTCGAAAAATTACTTGTAGATTAGACTATCCTATAAAAACCTATCCAACATGAAAAGATTTGTACTGATCATACTTCTGGCTGTGATCCTCGGATGTTTCGCCTACATCTTTTATTCCCCTGCGCCAAAAGCAACCGAAATCCTGAGTTATGACGAATATGAGTGGACAGAGCCACGGCCTCCGTATATGCTGCCTATTGCCACGATAATCACCAAGAACAACATCACGGGCTGCGGAAGCATGAGATACAAGAAACTGCACTCGACCGTATTTGCCCTGGCATGTTCCCCTGCGGAAGACGTGTGGGAATTCTATTCGGTAAATCTTGCTACTGGGTCAATAATCAAGATGCCGGATGATGCTTACAGTAAACCGACAAATTAGTCCTAAATAGCTAATTTTCAAAATTTTGTATATTTGCTAAATGAAAACATTTGAAGAACTTGGAATGGTATTCGATTCCGACGGCGATTGCAACACCTGCTATGATAATTCGTGTCACAATATCACGACTCTAAAAGGTACTGGTGAGGAATACTCACTCCACATTTCAACCAATAATACAAGGGATAAATTTCTAATTTACGCCAACAGCCTTGTGGATGATGGTGAGATGGAAGCCGAATTTGATAAAGAGGATAGGGCGGTAAGATATGTTTGTCAGCACTTCAATGGTTTTAAGTGTTTTTAATTGCAAATATCAAAGTCTGTAAATCAGCAGTTGAAATTACCGTGTTATCATTTATGACCAGAAAAGGAAAGGACCGTGTCTTATATTTCCCTACTATCATTAATGCCTCATCGTTGTCTTGTGCAACGATTTTTTCAAATTTGCCTTCTTTGAATTTTCGCTGAAAGGCGGTGTAGAAGAAATCGCAAGGGCTGCAATTTTTCTTTGCAAAGAATTTAATTTTCATCTGGTGCAAAGTAATATATAATTACCGATAAAACTTTCTTCGTGAAAACGAAACTTTCAATTCACTAAAAACCAGCTCTTGCTTAGTTGCGCTGTTGTAGGCAGTGCGTTATTTTGATGATTTAAACTTTTTGATATTTAGAGCTTTCTGTTTTATCCATTGAATCGAAATATCAACAGTTTCTGTAATATCACCGGAAGAAGTGTTGTGATCTAAGTTTGAAAACAGGATATATTCGAAAGGTTTGCCTTGAACCTTAAATGTGTTTAATTGCTCTATGCACAATTTTACTGGAATTTGGATGTCTTTTTCACCAAAAAGCCAAAGTCCTGGAATTGAAAGAGTACTCAAGGGAACTTTTGGGTCAGTAGCTGTAAATTGATACCTGTCAGAATCATTTTTTATATGTTCCCGGGCATCTGATTCTGTATGGTTTTCCCAAAAATTATTGTTCCCATTTGTATAAAACTGAAATCGAAGTTGTTCGAGGGTTGTAATTGTAGGGCAGCTAAATAAAACCATAAATTCTATTTGTGGATTTTTGCTTGCAGCAATTGGGATTATCCATCCTGCTTGACTGAAACCTACTAATCCAATAGGTATTTTTTTATTTTTCAAATGGGTTCGAAATGTATTTACTGCGGAACTTGCATCCTGAGATAATAACTTAAGATTAGTAGTGTCAATATTATTCGTGCCAACAGTTGGTCCTACATACACGCCACCAGATTCTCCAACTCCACGTTTATCATATGTAAGTACAGCAATACCTTCTTTGGCAAGACGTTTAGCGAAGTGCATTTCTCTTTTTACAGGATCAGAGCCATGAACAATTACAACTGCTGCAAATGTTTTTTTAGGCGTTAAAATTGAGCCTGCAAGAGTGATGCCCTGACTTTCAAACTTTACATCTTGAATGGTAAAGTCAGCAGATTGAGAAAATACTATTTCTGGCAAAGTTATTAGTAGTAACCAAATAAACAAGTTAGAAGAAAGATTGATGTTCATTTGCGTTTAATATGAAAATTGTGTTAGATTCTTGAAACTGCATTAGCATTGCCTACAACGCTTGGCCGGTAAGCGAATTCGCGATGCCAGCGAGCCGAGTTCTCTCTGCCGAGATAAACTTTCTTCGTGAAATAACAATTTCCGGCTACCGAAAACTAGCGTAATTCGCTTACCGGCGGTTATAGGAAGTTGCTATTTGTTTTTATCATGAATTCGTAACTCGATTTTAGAGATCAAATTGTAGACGAAATCAAAATATTTTAAGGCATTTTCTTTTGCAAAATTCTCCATTTGAATTGCCTGGAAAATTGGATTATTCTTTATGTTCAGTTTAACAGGCTTTATGTTTGTTGGGTTTTTAAAACTTGACTGAAACATCACGGCATACTCGATATTGTCAACAAGAATTTTATCTGTATCGGAATGTGAAAAGCCATTTCGAATTTGTTCACGAACTTTGTTAAAAAGGTAATCTTTATCTTCAGTTGTGATTAATTCTCGACTAAGGCATAATTCAATTGTGTTACCCAAAGTTTTGCCCGAGTAATCCTTGTGAGGTTTTTCAAAATGTTCATCCCATAAACTCACGTCAAGTTCTCCAATACCTGTATCGTTTGTAATTAGTGCAAGTTTTAAAAGCCTTTCTAAAATATGATTTGTCAAAGTTATACTCGCAGTAAAACATTCCAAGATTAAACATTTATTGACTTCAAATATTTTCGGATTTAGTTCTGAAAATAGAGTTGAATCATTTTCGAAATATTTATTTAGTGTATCAAAGTTCTTGTCGATCTTTTCTTTGAAAGCATTTTCAAGTTGAGTCTTGTTTTCGAATGGACTTTTAGATTTCATATCGATACTTTACGCGATTTTGGGTGCAATTTCCTATAACGTTTCGCCTGTTTGAGAAGTTGCGGAAATAGAAGCAGAGTTTTCTCCGGCGAGACAGAACGAAGTTAGGAAAAAGAATTTTTCAATTACCAACAAACCAGCAATTTCTTAAA
>Ga0247807_10001655_pt1 | contig 12866 bp, 15 predicted proteins | sample UWRJL074202C1_FD_179931 | JGI IMG/M metagenome (GOLD analysis project Ga0247807, IMG submission 179931) | Plant litter microbial communities from Arlington Agricultural Research Station in Wisconsin, United States - UWRJ-L074-202C-1 | ecosystem: Environmental > Terrestrial > Plant litter >...
GGAAGCATGGAAGGACATACTTTTGGAGCATGTTCATGGTAGAGCTCTACAGTGATTGTGCCCTACAAGATAGTTAGATTATGGAGAACTGAGGATCACAGCGCATACGTACCATGGTAGTTTGAAGAGCAATTTCGGTCGCCATGATTAGCTTAAGCTTCAAACGAAATGAGACTGGAGGAATTTATTAGATGATTTCAATACAGTTTAATTACTGGTATCTCTAAACGTTTGGTGATAGTATGTATGATCACGAATTGGCGTGTTAAAAGGTTGTATGTAGTTGTTTCTACAAGGCTGAATGTCCCCACATAATATTTATTTTCTGCCGAGCCTTGTCTGATAATCCCTGTTGCTACTGAACTCCTACCTTCCTCTATCATTTGTTACCAGCAAACCTTTCTAGCTTTTTCAATCGGGTTTAGAAGTTGGTTCTTAAGATACATCTGCCTACCGTCTAATATAGAATTGGGAAACCCATTTTTCTGAGGACTGCGAGGTTACCTATCTATTAGACCTAACACGTGTCCACTAGTATACCATCAAGTATGTTCCAATGCCTTCTGGTAGATATGGGAGATATTATTTTGTCTCTAAATCTTTCCCTTTCAAATGTTTTCTTCTTGCAAAGATCTTGTAAAGAACCACATTGACATATTGTTCGCAGGCAAACTTTCCATGGACCAATTTTTGAGCTCCTTTCAAGGAGATAGTCCATCTCTGCAATTTTTAGGAAGATGGGGCTACTACTTATATTCCAAGAAAGGACTTGCTTCGATGTATCTTCATCTTATTCTAGCTGCCCTAATGCCTATATACGCCGGTTCACACGCCTCTCTGCGATGTCCGCCTTCTGCTACTCCACCTACCGAAGATGAGAATGGCGAGGAAATTGAAGTTGCGCCACCAGTTGAAGGTCTTCAGCCATCTGATGCTATTGTTTTCCCGGTTTTAGCTGGAACTGTGTTGGCCGGATTGTATTATATCATTAAGTGGCTCGAAGATGCAGCTGTAAGTATCGAAAATATTTATAATCTCAATACTTGTGATGACTTTTAACCTATATCTTCTCCGCATACCCTAAACTTCATAGGCACGAAACTGACTTCTTCAAGCTACTCAACAAAATATTAGGATATTACTTTTCCGCAATCGGCACTTTTGGTGTTGGCACTTTTGCAGGAGATACTCTCAACGTGTTTCTCTCTCTGACGTTTCCTTCAGCGCGTTCCTTTATAACTCAATCCCTGTCTCTCACTCTCTACATTCACCGCATCATCTCCATTAAAAACCGTGTGCGATTCCAATCCTTCATTGGGCTCTTTATCGGCATTCTCGCCATTTTAGGCTACAATCTCTACGCTCGCCCATGGTGGCTCACTAATTTAATCGCCTGGGGTTTCTGTTATGGGACATTGCAGTTGATGAGTCCAACGACATTCTGGACAGGGAGTTTGGTTTTGGGAGGTCTGTTCTTTTATGATATCACAATGGTGTTTTACACACCTCTCATGGTAACCGTCGCAACAAGCTTGGATGTTCCCATCAAGCTTGTCTTCCCTGGTCCTGGACGGGGAAGTATGTTGGGATTGGGTGATGTAGTGTTACCGGGTATTATGATGGCACTCGCTTTGCGATTCGATCTTTATCTGCACTACCTCCGTATACCATCTATACCGGACAAGGATGGCAAGCTTGTCAAGCCAGCGTATATCGAAGCCACAGGTGCATGGGGAAATACGTTCTCCGCTAGGATTCCCTCTATCTCCAGTGGAGCCAGTTTCAAGAAGACATACTTCACTGCTAGCATAGTATGTTATAGTCCACCATCTTCCGCGCATTGACACTGAGGGAACAAGACTAATCGAAGCACCTAGATTGGTTACATAGTTGGTATGGTAACAACGCTCGTAGTCCTCAACATTTATAAGCATGGTCAACCCGCTCTCCTCTACCTCGTTCCTGGCGTTCTCATTGCTCTCTGGGGAACAGCTTTCACTAAAGGCGATTTGGCACTTATGTGGGGATATACGGAAGACGGAAGTCTTGCTGAGCATGCTGAGGAAGGTGCACCGGAGCTTACGGAGAAGAAAACGAAAGGTGATGAACTGGAAGCCAAGCAGAAGGAGAAAGCAAAAGGGAGAGAGAAGGAGCATGCCAAGCATGTCATTCTATTTTCTTTGGAGCAACCAGGACTGGCAGAGAAGAGACATGCGATAAAGGGGACAGAGTGATTATAAGATCAATAATTATTTAATTAGACTTTCTGTTCTATACAAGTGCATTTAAACAGAAATATGTAGCAACCTGTGACCAGTAATGCGCCAATTTATTCTATACCTTTTCTCTTCACATACGCCATATGTTGTGCTTCAAATCCGACATTCCAGTCCTCGCTTTTGAATGCGTTTTGTTTCTACCATAAAACTTATAAAACCCCTTTATTTTAAAGTCCTCTTCTTCTCTTTTGTACCAAACCAGCCGAATTCACACCTGTAAGGATACTAGCTGAGGTCACGTACTAAATGCTGCAGCAGGATATTGTCTTTTTTTCTTTCCAGCTTTTACTTCTACACCACTTCTCGATGAACTTCTCGATGAAGCAACACTGACACCCGCACTTCCGCTTGGAGTTTTGGGACCTTGAGACTTCAACAACGTATTCCGAAGTACGTCTTCAGGTAAGTCATTCCACTCCATATCTGGCCTTCTATCTTGAAAGGACTTGGTATGTACCATCCCTGCTCTCGAAATTGACCCTTCTGGTGCAGAATCTACTTTAGTAGGAATAGGAGCTGCTTCTAGTGATCGAATATGGTCTGAGGGGTTGAGTTTTCTTCGAAAGACCCACGCAGTGTCTGGTTTCAGTCGTCTGTAGTATCCCGGTATCATGTTTTCGTCTCTCTTGAATCCTCTTGCAGAATACCATTTCAGACCCTCCTCATTACTTGTCCACACATGCGCGTATAGCTCCCTTATATGTAAATCCTTTTGTGATGCAGCTGCAGATATTATAGCTTGTAGTGCAGCGCTTGCTAGCCCTTTCTCGCGGTACGGAGAGAGAAGTGCCAAGGACTGTAGATACACGTCATGGCTTCCAGAAATCGGTATCTGTTTGCTAGGATCTGAGTTGTGTTCCAAAGAGGGATCAATGCGACAGACAATTCCTCCAATGACTTTAGCTTCCGAGGTGGAGGGATCGGTCCAGAGTATTGCGCGGGACAGATGAAGAGTAGCAGGCGCAAGTATGTTATTGTAGAAGCTATCAGGATAGTTTATTTCCAGGAGTAGAGAATTTATGCGTCGCAATGGTTGAATATGTTCTTGTTGAATAGAGACAATGGTGGCTAGAGAAGATAGTGCGACTGAGGTATCCTGTATAGTAATTGAAGGATCAACCGAAGCCACACTAGGAGCATGATTCAAGGAAACAGTAGAGGTAGGATTTGCAAACTGCTGTGACATGGGAATTTGTGCATTAGGGGAAACTGGCGGTGCTGTGTATTGTGGGGTTCGAGGTTTGAAAAAGGAACGTATAGAAGGTTGGTCGGCGCCAATACTTGGAGATTCAGTAGAAGAAGAGTCCATTGTTGCTCTGCCGCGGTTAATGTACGTATGTGCCAAAGAAACCGAACTACTCTTCATTTACAGGTGTGAAGCTATTCGCAATACACGAGTTCCCCACCAAGGTCGCGCCAAACACAATTCTATGTGGGGATCTGAATTTGAGGGCGGTGTACAGCACCATGAGTTGCCGCACTAACCCTAATTTAGAATTCTGCCGAATCTTGTGGACCCATATAACATGTAATTGAATTGCGTATTGTAGCTCGCATGAATAGCTGGCCGACAGAAGCAAGCATGGATGTATTGTTGCAATCCTGATAGTTGCTCGACCTAGTGTGCGGGCTTTCTTTCGAAGCTTTGATCATATTTGCACGTCTTTGCAACCATTTCAAACTACTTCTCTGATAGCCACATCCCCCAATCTGCTCACTTATTCAGCCTGGTCTGGAGACACAAATCAAGATGTCGGACGACAGTACCTTCCAGCCGGCGGGTATTGTCATTGCTACTGGTGATGGACCTTCTTCTCCAATGCAACAATTGGTACTATACTCTTACTCAAATCATTAACAAATTTGTGCCTCGATAGTACACTACTGACTGCAACACATAGACTATCGCTGTACTTGATGATGTCTTTTACAATATTATTCACGATATATGCCTCACGACTCATCGAGAGGAAAAGATTGCACGTGCCAACTCGGCTGCAATTGCGGTGGAGGCGAAGGCACAAACGTTGGCACTGCTTACTCCTGACGAAGACTCGGATACTGGTGAACCACGGCCAGTGAAGACAGAGGCAGCGGCAGTCATCAATGGCGAAACTACTCTCCTGAAGAACCCCCTACAGTCTACGACTGATATTCTCTGTCCGAAGTGTGGGTTGCCACGCCTTCTATATCCCATCGATGGTAAAGGAGCGAGAAAACCGGAACAACCTCTTGATACCTACTGCAAGGCACGTCCGTTCATCGACAAACCCGATCATGATATATACGGACAAACATTCAAGCCCGAGGGCCCTGGTAGGGGGAAGAGAAAGGCGGATATGGTAGAAACGAAAGTCTACAAGGAGGATGCAAATACAACACCTCCCCCTGATGCCCCTCGCCAAAACATTCCGTTTCCCCACGCCAAATGCCAAAATTGCAACAGCCATATCCCAATCCGACGTATGAACAGACACATGATGCGATGTATTGGAGGTGGAGGTCGTGGTGCAGCCAAAAATGCGAATATGCAGCTCCAAAACGGCAACGGCAACGGAAGCCGAGGTGGTAGTCAAGCAGGTAGTCGAAATGGTACTCCAGCTCCAGGATCACAGAACAACGGAAGGGGAAGTCCCACCAAACGGTCCATGGAAGATGATGATGACTCCGACTCCCCGGTTAAAAAGAAGAAAACAATCAAGAAAACCGCGGCGACGAAACTTAAGGCTCCAAAGATGATGAAATCGTCTAGCCAACTTTCAGCTTCAAAATTGAGTTTCGAAAGCAGAGCTCCGAACTCAGATAACGAAGATGGAGATGATGATGATGGCGATGGAGAGTATGGTAGTACCATAGCCGTAGAACCTAAGAAAAAGCTGATAAAGAAAATCACTATCAAGAAAAAGCCAACAACCGATGCCTTAGGGATCGTCAAAAAGTCAAAGTGGAAGTATGGAAATGGTACTAAGCCTAATTTACCACCTCTTCCACCGGATGTGGCCAAGTTCAAAAAGAATGGGAAGGGCGATGGTGATGGCAATTCCCCGGATTCGAGCCGTACTATGAGTTCATCTCCGGTTGAGTAAGAGGACCGGGATCTATATCGGCGATTTGCATCGAAACGACAAGCATGGCATGGCGTTGGACTGGGCTTTGATTGCCTGGAAAAGGTTGGAAGTCAGACGCAGGCGTTCTACGGCTGTGTAAATAATCTAGATCAATGGAGTCAGAGGTTTCGCATTTTTATACCATTCTTTTCCGCTTCTTTCGTGACTGAGTTTCAACAAGGTATGCTCTACACCGCTATCTAAAAAACATTAAGACCACCGCTATCGATGTAACATGACTTCTAAACCTACATTTAATGATATATATTGGTAGCTAATTACAGTAGGTTCTAGCGGGCAGGCTTTTCTGTTTTTGACATCAATTTCAGTCAACATTGAATACCAATTTCATAGCTGTTAGATTTAACATTTTGTTTATTTTTTACAAATACTGGTCATTTCAGAATTTCTCTATTTAATCCTCACTCATAACATTACAGAGATGTCTCTGGGCTAGCATTTACGCAACATGAGGGCAAAAGTTCAGCTCACAGTGAAATAACACTTGAAGGTGAGCAACACACACATCAAGCTATACATTTCCAACGCATTTACAGTGTGATTAATGTTGGAATGTTGACTTACAGTGACCAAATTGGCTGTTATCTTTCACGGTTCTTCTCGTCAAATAAGTGTTTTTACCATAGTACATGAATACCATAGCTTCACAAGGAGAGTATGTTGCGATGTAATGAAAGGCAGCCACTGCAATTTTACAACTATTTGGCTACGCTATCTGGTACTTGAATGTAAAGTTCTACAAGCTAGTGAATAAACATTAAAATTCAGTATGGTAGACGTCGTCGTGGCTAACTCTCCAGGTGTAACATGTCAATACCGATCTATTTAGATAAAAGATCAACAGAGCTAGTCAGTTTCAACCACCCTCAAATTATATCTCGTTTAGAAACATCTCAGCGCAGTATTCCTTGGTGGTTTCTGTGTCTACAAGCTCTTCAATAGCAAAGTGTGCCAATTTGCAACAAGCAACAGCATCAATATGTCTTGTGATACTATACGGTATTTGCTTAGATAAACAGGTATTGTCATAATATAAAATTATTTTGAAACAGTATCTAACATCACGACTCAGCCTTAACAATCCTGCTTTGTATGGAGAGTCGACTGTTGTCGAGCAGCAACGATGTATTAAGGGTAGCACTGGCATCATCAGAATTCCTCGGCCTGGGAGATATGACCCTCATTCAAGATTTGACTAATTCAAAAGCACTTTAAGTGTTGTTGCATACCCTCAATACTAGAAGATATCACTTTAAGACCTGCAATTCATTGACCCCTAATCGTCCAAAGGAAATGTTAAACCAAAACACGCTGGATCTATTTAAACAACAGTGTATGTTTACATAAAAACATTTCGAGAACAGCAGGTAGATATCAAGCCTTCAAAGTAATGAATCAAGATCAATGCCAGCTTTTTGATTTTTGGTTCTGACTGGCTTTTGTTTCCGGCGGACACTAACCGGGCCGAGCCGCGACGATAGCCGCCCCCTAATTTACCGAACATGTGACTTGTGACCTTAATTCAGAGAAGAGATCTTTATTCACAAAACAAGTAGAACCCTGTCTAACTGTACAATTAAACGAATGCAAGCATCCTGTTATATAACTGTTCTGAAGGTTTCTTGTTTCTCCTGGTTTCAAACATGCTACCTCATTACCATGTGTAGTTGCTGCCATCAAAGAAAACCGTTCATCAGCTTGGTTGATCTGGTTGAAGCTAGAATATCCCAGGCTATTTCACAATCCTGATGCTACGTTTTGCCAGTATTGTCTTCATAGGCCCTCCTGCAACAATTCTTCCGTCCGCTTCCTCATTCCCGCAAAAAACGCTAGGTAGTTGTCCATGTATTTGAAGTATGCCTCTTGGCTAGTGACACCCTCAGGGTGAAGCACCGGAACGGAGATCTATACACGTAAGTAAATACTGTGAATTGATGGATTTCCTCATGCTTACTTCAAATCTGCGGATGCGGTACTCGAAGTATCCCGAAAGATATCGAATGAGAATGTTGGGGAAGTGGTGGAAGAACGCAAAAACACTGTCTTCTGCGAATTCTTCACCCATATCCTCCGCTGCAAATTTGTTAGGAGAGATGCGAATGAGTATGGCGATCAAGCGGCCATATTCTTCCTCCTGTGCTAAGATTAGAGACGGTATTCAAGAGACATCGAATCATAACATACGTCGGTAAATCGAGAAGCAATAGAGCCTGCGAGAACGATTTGCAAAGACGTGTTGACCACATTGAAAGCCATCGCTGATGTTTGTTTGCTTTCGTAGATCTACGTGTTGGCGTTTGGAATTGGTAAAGAGGAAGACTTTTGGACTACTTTAGTGAGACGTTCTTCGGCCACATTTATTTTGTTCTACAAACTTTGCAAAGCTATTGCTAAAGCTGATGTATACCTCGGCGTCTCTTTCTACTAGCTTCATTTTAGTCCAGGCTTGGAACTTCTTCTTGCTTAAGCGATACTGTTTGACGAGCAGGCTACTGTTCTCAAGCTGCAACAGAAGTCCAACTTCTTTAATTTCAAGCGTGTGTCAAATTCGAGATTGTGTCTTGAGTTCCAAAAGGTTGACAATTTTCAAGTAAAATCCCACCATGGCTAACAAGAGGATATCATTCGCGTTGCATCCTACGGGAGAAACCAATGGATTTCAGACTGGAATGAAGAGAACCAGTTTCAATCCTTCCAAGAAACCATCCACTGGTATTCCTACAGTCATGGATATTAATGGCGCCAAACTCAAGGTTGAAAGCTCCTCATGCCATACTGAAGTAGCAGTATCCCCAATCAGTCCGATTGATGAGAATAATGGTGCCAAACTCAAAGTTGAAAGTTCCTCGTGCCACACCGAAGAAGCGATACCCGGCATATGTTCGATCGATGAGAAAAATGGAGGTCAACACGAAACCAATAGAGCAAAGCAAGTACTCGTGTTACCACCATTGCATATAGCCAGTGATACCGACAGCGAAATAAGACAACGATCTCCAGATCCAGCTGGACAATTAGAAGGTCTTCCGTTGGAGATTATCAGTGGTCCTCGGGAGATGAATAAAACCTCCTCGCCAACGATTGGTTCTCATGAAAAATATACGCCTTACGAGTACAACGATTGGAAGATGCCAGCAAATAATGGGAACCTCCCAGGCAAGACTCCAAATATGTCCTCTATTGTCTACAATTTGGCCACGGAGGTGAAGAAAGAACGCAAAGCGGAGGATCTCAACGAGCACGGTTTCGGCAAAAACAATGTAATATTCAATCTTCATAGTCCAGGTAAGACGTATCTTCATTTTTTTCTCATTGAAATGTTATTGAATTTTGGATGTTGCAAGGCTCAACAAGTATCTCACGCCATCATCTCCCAAGCATAACTCCAGCACTAGCAGCCATTCTACATCCCAAGTACTCCCAGCTAACTAAAAATCCTCCTTCAAGCCCAGCACAAACTCGGCCCGCTGATTCTAGTCTACAACATCCAGCTGCAAAAGTTCTACAAAGACCGACAGAAGAACAAGATCCGGCAAGACCTCGAGAAGAAGCCGCTGATGGAGCTGCACTACCAGAACCCGCCGCTCCTGGTCGACGGGCGCATGCAGATGATCGAGATTGAGAAGTGGGAGCGGAAGCTCACGTTTTTCTGGCGCAAGCCGACGCCCGAGGACCGGCGCAGGGGCTCGGTCGTGGTGCGGGAGGCGGTCACGTTGCCGACGTGGGCCTGGGTGCAGCGCAATTTTGGCGGTCGGTACAAGGAGTTGTGGATCGAGCGGCGGAAGCATGACTGGGAAACGACGGGGAGGAACGTACAGGGTGGCAGGTTGTTGGAGCTGGACGATGGCTTGAGCGAGGAAGAGAGGCGGAGGATTGATGGTCGGCGAGTGAAGGATGCGGGAAAGAGGTACTCGTTTCTTGGTAAGGCCTAAGGATTGATAGGAATGTGTTAGGTTATGTGGTAGAATTGAGTTTATGCCGAGTTCAGATATCGGATGGCAAGAGGTAATGGGATGCTATCTGAAATAGTTTCTGATCAACTGAGATGGGGTTCCTCCTTTCGGACAATCCTATTCAGTTGGGTTTTTATTTCGAATGGGCCAGAGCGATTTATATGTCTCTATATAGGGAACAACTTGAAATTGAATGCCACATTTCATCAAACAGGACTTAAATTTATTGTCGCTAACAGTGAAAAGAGACGGGAGACGTTGATTCTTAAGTCTATCGTGCTAATGTGCCAAATTTTACGAGTTTTTATCTACATTTGAGCATACTTTGTCGTGTAAATCAAAAGAACTTTTGAATCCACGAACCTTCAGGATCAGTATCCTATCACTTCCCTATTCGCTACCGGTCACTCCTTGTCGCATGGGATAACATCACGCAGGTGATGTCCTGGTAAAGTATATAGCTACCCACAGATACCCCACAACTCTCTTTCACCTCTGCGGTGACGATCCGCGCTGCTCAATACCTACCTCAGGTGCCATTATTGACCGCAAGATCACCTGGACTGTGTCTTCCAATATGATCCCGAACATCTGTGTGCAAAAAGAGTCGACTGTACCAGAATTTCGCCAGGGAGACACTGAGCAATCGTCTTACACCCAGTGAACAAATGTCGAGACGGCAAATATAAGGGACATAAAAGGGTATCTCGCAAAAACGGAGTCTTTTGCGTAGTGGGAGTCGACCATACGTGAAGGCCGTATGTATATGTATGGCCACTAAATCTTTGCTGGTTGAGCTGACGCCAAAACGTCCTGGCTGGGTTAGCGAGCCTTCAGCAAAGATAAATAGATGTGTTCGCCTCACCCCCAAAACCCTCTGATCGAATATTACTCTTGGAAATTCCCAAAGAGAGGCGGCTAGGGTTTCAGGGGTCTAATCCAGAGCCCAACAGACACAAGTGCTATGCAATTGATAAAAGTTTAAGTCACGAGATATATCGTTTTCTCTCAGAATATAATGGAGGAAATGAGCCTAATCCTAATCTCATAGATAGAGATATCCTGCCAACGAGCAAAGATTAGCTCTTTTGAAAGTGCAAAGTTGATATTGTTCTGTCTAGAATCCACTGGGATCAGACTCGCGAGATCCAGGATAAGGTAACCAATGAGCAGGTTCCATCCAGTAATACACAAACCCTCCTCGTTGATAGCACGAACTAGGCTTGCTGGACTCGAATGGCGGCACGTTTTTTTTCACCTACAATGGCATTTCTGACAACCGATAGGCGAATGCTGGATAGAATCCGAATATAGTCCGTCTCCTCCCACCACACCATGATCTCTTTACGCGGCGACTTGCCGCAACAGCTTTTACATCACATGGTCCTGAGCAGGTTGAGGTTGGACTGTGGGCTTCAAGGCCCATTGACTCAACAGGGCAATTTCGACGTGGTGTAGAGCTATTGCGGACGTATTTGTGGTGAGGAACACCGATAGGAAAAGCATGATCGGTTTTGTGATTTATGGAGATCGTGATCTATGTCTCGTACACGATTATTTAAAGAATTCCAATGGCGCATAATATACTTTACAGATGTACAGCCGACTGTCAAGATGAAGATGTCCATTCAGTATGTAATGAATGCTGAGACAGTTGAGGTGAAGGAAACAGAATACCCATTTTCAAAAAAGTGTGATTTTGGGAAAATGTTGGGAAGTGAGGAAAAGGAAGATGCCATAGCTGGTACGTGAAAAGGATTTGTACAGTTTTGTTTGCAGTGGGCTTCACCGTGCTACATGATCAAATCGGCGTGCCGCCGCATCACTACTCCGTTTTTTGATAAAGCCAGCCACAAAAAAGTCAAGCTTACGTCTAAATGCCATCCTTCCCCTAGACGATTTGAAAGTTCATACAGAGTATCGTTCAGATATCTATCTATCTATCTTTTCTTTTCTAAATTCGCTAATTGGGTCTCTGCTTCAGGTTGTCCTCTTTCGAAAGGATCATAGACGGGTGGTACGGTACGATTCCACCACGTACTACACTCCTATCACTTATATACACCCTAACAACTTCGCAGCCTCGTACCTCGTACTCACGTATTACCCCTTTCTTTCATTTCTTCCCTCCAAAGCCCCTGGCATTTCCAAGCCATCTATTTCGTTGTGCGAGAGGATATCACAATACCGTTCGTGATGAATATTCCCTCAACTTATTTTCTCTTTCCTTAGTTTTTTCTTGCGCACTTATAAAATATACGTGGTAGGCACATGAGGACTTTTTCTTCCCTCAATACAAGCTCATCACTTTCCAAATAAGCATATTCCTGATACATTGAGACCTTATCCGGTCTACGATGCGAGACCAACTTTCCACATCACCGTAGTAGCCCGAAGTAATGGAAGAGGTGTAATCGCAAACCTTACATTATGCATAACTGAGGAAGAAGAGGAGTTTATTTCATCTCGATAATTGAATATAGAGTAAGCAGAAGTACAACATGACTTTCTCTTGATAGAGACTTAATACGCCCCTGAGATCTCTCGCTACACAGACCCTAAATCCCCACTCGCCAAAATTCACGTGCTGCCGAACGATCCCCACTTAAAATTTCCCGTCGAAGGAATCAACCTACTGGTACGGACGTATCATTCTGTCATTTGGATGTAAGGTTTTTTCCCCTTTATATCTTATAACCTACTTCAGATATTGATTCTAGTTGAATTTTGGAAGCAAAACTTAGACAGCGTCGCAACGCAGGAGCAATTATCGATACTTTGAGGGCGAGGCTGACAGGTTAAGCTGATTCGGAAATATTAGCGACTACTATTTTTACCAACCCGAAACGTTGGTCTTTACTTTCCTCCGACCGAACCGAAGACAGTTCGATTACTATAGGATTAGAGGGGTCTTTTTGGGATACTGTACCATCAGAAAGGTTCAAAGAGAAGAGTGCCTCGGTTCCAGTATTGAAGAGCTCAAAAGCTGTATTCATCTAGTGGACATCAATCGCTTCTCAAGCTTTAAAAACGTGACCTAACAGCACGTTATAATGGCGCATGCATTACCACCAGTCGTTCCAGGAGAAGCGGTCGTTCCATCGGTCTTGAAGGACACAGCCGCTATCAAACCTTTGGCAGCATTTACCAAACTTGCGCCTGTAGTTCGTCTCTACGAGCCCCCTAAAACAGGCACGCCAATACCTGCATCTCATCCTACCACTATTCTCTTCTGCTCGTGGATGAATGCGTTGCCCAAACATATCGATTACTACATGCGCATGTACATGCGGCTCTTTCCTCAAACCCGCATCATCCTCGTAACCATCAACACCACGGAGTAAGCGCCATGTTCCTGAGGACAACACTCTCCCAAATTTAGCACCCTCGTACTAAAACTAAAACTCTACCTAGGTTTCTGTTCCAAACCGAAACGCGCCGGCGCTCCGATGTGAAAGCAGCCGTATCAGCACTTCAAGATCGCGACCCAGCATCGGAACGATTAT
>Ga0247807_10001657_pt1 | contig 12866 bp, 10 predicted proteins | sample UWRJL074202C1_FD_179931 | JGI IMG/M metagenome (GOLD analysis project Ga0247807, IMG submission 179931) | Plant litter microbial communities from Arlington Agricultural Research Station in Wisconsin, United States - UWRJ-L074-202C-1 | ecosystem: Environmental > Terrestrial > Plant litter >...
ACGGCTGGTGCTCTACCGCTATGGTCTCTTCCTTGCCACTGGCTGTAAGCCCGAGTTTGGGAAGAGCACTATATAAGTACTGAACTAAGGAATTCATAAACGATGGATGAGATAGTTGTTTGATAGACGTGGTCTGCAATTGATCATATGTGGTACTAAGTTTGAGAAGAAATGGTTGCTGTTGATTGATACTATGATGCTTAATTTATCTTCACATTAATATCCTAGATATGTTGTCTTGAGGGTGCCTGATAGATAATAGTTGATTGATTGATGAGTTGAGTGTCGTGGCCTTGATTCCACTCCTACATGTGACGTAAGTGCCCCGCTACCTCACTCGCCACACTTACCCCACACTCTGCAGTAGCGTGAGGCTGACCGTGAGCTAGCGATAATGCTGGTTAGCATTGTAAGATCCCTGCACACGTCACGTTTTGTCACGTAATTCTGGCCGCGGCTGACAAAAATGCCATGAGGTATCGCCGGTTGATTGTAAAGAGGTATGTCTCGCTCATTTCCTATCAATCTTCTCTTAACGACTTTTATAAATTATTCATGATGAAGCCTAGGAGTGTAGCCGTCACTACGGCGCGAATAGCTACACAGGCTGCATCTCCCAAAAGTCTTCATGGAGCATGTATAAGACCGTTCTCTGCCAGACTTTATAACGCAACGTTGGCAAGATCAAGGACCGGGTCGAGGCCTTTTCACTCTAATGGCGTACGAAAATCGACAGCCGCTGGACTGGCAGAAGCGTCAAACCCAGCAATGGCATTCCCTTGTCTTGACGCCCTCGAAACTAGATCCGCGACCCTCGAAGCTCGATCACTCACCAGTGGACCAGAACCATCATATACCAGCGGTGCAACCCTTAATTACCATTGCGATGAGCCGCTTTCTCTGGATTGGGGAGGAAGGTTACCGGAATTTGATATAGCTTATGAGACATGGGGAGAACTCAATGCGGACAAATCGAATGTGATACTGCTACACACCGGACTCTCAGCGTCGTCGCATGCACATTCTACGGATATAAATCCAAAACCTGGGTGGTGGGAAAAGTTCATAGGGCCGGGAAAATCCCTTGATACGGACAAATACCATGTTTTGTGTACAAACGTCATCGGAGGCTGTTATGGCTCAACGGGACCTGGTAGCATCGATCCAGCAGATGGCAAGAGATATGCCACCAGGTTTCCGATTCTTACAATGGAGGATATGGTTCGGGCTCAATTTCGTCTTCTCGACGATCTTGGAATCCACAGACTATATGCGAGTATTGGTGCGAGTATGGGTGGCATGCAATCCCTAGCTGCCGGTAACCTATTTCCAGAACGGGTTGGTCGAATAGTAAGTATTTCAGGGTGCGCACGAAGTCATCCATACGGCATTGCAATGCGCCATACCCAACGACAAGTATTGATGATGGATCCTAACTGGAATCGAGGCTTTTATTATGACAAAGTTCCGCCGCATACTGGAATGAAGTTGGCAAGAGAAATTGCGACAGTCACATATCGTTCAGGTCCAGAGTGGGAACAGAGATTCGGTAGAAGGAGAGCTGACCCGAGTAAACCACCTGCTCTTTGTCCGGACTTCCTGATAGAAACATATCTTGATCATGCGGGGGAGAAATTTTGCCTGGAATATGACCCCAATAGTTTGCTTTATGTTAGCAAAGCTATGGACCTTTTTGATTTAAGTGCTTCTATCCAAGCTGCGAGTGCTGCTCGTCGCTTGTCTTCCAGCCCGAAAGGCTCGCAGGGAGACCAGGAGGCTGCTGCATGCAGTCTCACACTACCAGATTCTCCGTATGAAGAGCAACCAGAGTCAAATGTTCCTACAGACTTCAGTAAACCTGTTACTAGAAGCTCTATACCACCTGAAGACTTGGTAAGAGGTCTTCAAGGACTAAGAGACATCCCCACATTTATTCTCGGTGTCTCGAGTGATGCTCTGTTCCCAGCATGGCAGCAAAGAGAAGTTGCTGAAACGCTGAGAATTGGGGGGAATAAAACGGTAACACACGTGGAACTAGGGGAGGATGTAAGCCTGTTTGGCCATGATACATTTTTATTGGATGTAGAAAACGTTGGAGGCAATATCGCAAGGTTTTTGGGTTGATTGTAATTATCAGAATAGCCTCGAGGGGTACAACTACCTATAGGCAAGGAATTACAAAATATTCTTAATGGGCTTGCATATCACCACTGGACCGGTTAATTCTCTTTCCTTCGTCTCATGCCTTAACAAATACGTACTGCTTCGTTACATTCACCATGCCAGATTCTAAAAGCACGTGATTGATACACATCCTACCAGCTCGTACGCTTATCTATTTATATTCTATCAAAGTGCCTGTGTTTTCGAGTCCTTCAATGAAAGATTTCAGAGGTTTGTGGGAAACGCACATTCGAATCACGCATTTAGAAAAGATATGATTCCTACTTTTGCGATGGATGTGACATGCTAAGACTTCATAACATCTTTGTTTATATTCGAATAACAGCAAAATAGGACATCACTGGGCCACGATTCGGGTGCAACATTTGTCCAGACTTCGACTTTCGCGAAGAGTGTATGTTGAACAGTGCAACGCGTAAGACTCACGATGAAGATCACACGTTTGCAACATTCATTCATTCATTCAGATCCAGAAAAGCATAGGGGTAAAATTATGCCTAATGGAACTGGTATTTGACTGCGGTACACCAATAGCCACAAAACCTTCATTCTTCTAATTTACTATTATTTAAGAGCGTCCTCAGAAACAGAGACGAAAGATACATTTCGCGAAAGTCAATTTATGTGTGTCCTTCTCTAGGAGGCTTCTCTCTAGGCTTCCTGTAGCCACATTGACTCAGCTATACAACCAAGAATTAAAAGTCAAGACCTAACCCCATCGGACATGCCGAAACCCGAAAAGTGAAGGACGGAATATTAAGTACAACTTCTATCTCTAGATTTGAGATGAAGCTTACCATATTATTGAGTCGTAGTGTGAAGTGTGTAAATTAATGCAAACCCATCAGATCCTCTATTTCTTATTTCGTTTGTTCCAGATCTAGCACTGCACCCCTTCAGTTGCAATGAGACTCATAGCTGTCTATCTGGATCTGACTGGGAAGGTGCCTCCAAGCTGTGTATGCTTGTCTTGTTTTCAGAATTTCTACTGTTCACCGAATGGCGACTGAAGGAGATATCGAGCTCAACTCCTCCCTCGCTGTCTTCATTCAAGTCGATGTCAGAGATGGGACACTCGGAGGGGCTCTTGACGACGAGCGTCTCGGTTGATGAGCCAATGGAGTCGGCATGTTTCTCGTTACCGTTGTAAATGCTCTTAAAGATGTCAAGTTTGGTGTCAGCCTCAAACTCTAAGTCTGAACTGTAGCCACGGGTATGACCACGAGCCATGTTGGCAAATGCTGTACCGTTGTATATCGTTTGAGCAACAAGGGACTTCTGTTGCTTGGCAATAACTCTCTGCTGCTTTCTAGTGCGCGTATCACGAGCTTGAATACCACGCTCAGCCCTGTTCAATCTAGTCTCTCTGCGCATGATATTACTTTCCCTTTGCTCAAACAAATGTTCTCTGAGCATAACAGATGCAGCTTCCAATTCGCGGCTTTTGACGAGACTCTCACGAGTTTGAACATTCTGCTCACGAGCATTGATATTTGCCTCTCGATGTTGAAGGTCAAGTTCCTCACGCTTAACCATGTCAGCCTCCTGAGCAATTGCAGCTTCTCGAGCATCGAGCGCATTCTCACGGTAACTGTTCGCAGTCTCTCGGGCAGCAAGTCTATTCTCACTAGTACAAATATAAGTTTGTCGTTCGTCGAGACGACTCATCATATCAGCTATTGCGTTTTCCCGTAGAGCTGTATCTCTTTCTAGACAGTAAAGCTTTTTCTCGCGATCAAACTGCTCCTTATGTTTGTGGATGATTACGTTCATGTAATCGTTTGCCTCCTTAGACTGGCGCTCCCTAATCTCACTATATCAAGTTAGTCATAGTGTATTATAACATTCCACGATAACAGAACCGAGAAATTGTTGCTTTCAAAACATCAAAAGGGAAATCAACTTACATCTGGCGCTTGATCTCCTCAACTCGCTGCTGCTTGTCGAGGAGATAATATAGTCTCTTATTATGGCGCTTGGCTCTAGCATCTAGAGAAATTTCCTTCGAGAAAAGTGCCAATGCTTTATCTTCAAGATTTTTCTCCAGAACCTTACACTCAGCCTCTCGATCCATAATTTGTACCTCCATAGTTCGCGTATGCTCCTCACGGTCCACAAGCTCATCAACCTTCTTCTCTAGCTCATCAGCACGGGATAATAACTCTTTTTCTTGAGCTTGAAGCTCTTCCTCCATGATTTCAAGCTCCCTCGCCCATGCTTCAGCTGGTAAACGAAGGTCAGCACATCCAGTTGATGCTATATGCAACGAGCTTGGAGTTCTAATTGACTTACCTGTTCCAATTCCTTTCCCAACAGAGGACTCTAATTGCTCAACCTGTTCGGACCACATTGACAGCTCGTTCTCTCGTTCATCTACTGCAACTTCTCGTTCGTACATCTTTTTAGTTTGCGCAAGTAATGCACTCTCTCGTGCTGCTAATTGTGCTTCTTGCAAAGCAGAGCATTGGCTGAAGGAGCCAAGCAACAACTGGGCAGGATTGATTAGCTTGTTGAAGCATGGCGTGTTCTGCACGCGTGTAGAAAGCCGAGTGATCATGTTTAGCATAAGCCCAAGTTGGTACACATGGGTGGAAGCAATATATGAATTCATATTGGTAGTTTGTCGTGTTTTTTGTTGTATATGATCCGGCTACTTTGTATGAGTGACTGTTGATGAGTTACCGAGTAGGATTTGTATGATGGAATCTTAAGATTGGTTGTATTGTTATTATTTGACGAGACTATAGTGTCTGTCGAAAATTAGCGGAGATTTCGCGAAAGAGAAAGCTGGCGTAGACCAAAAACTTTGTTGAATGTGCGAAAATTTATGGAGAGGGTACCAGCTTTATTGCTGTGGCTAGAATTTTAAGAGTAGGAAGGGAAGTGAGCGCGTTTTGCAAAGAAATATCGCGTCATCAATTGTTCATGAACATACTTTTAATTCACTTTTGAGACTATTGTCCACTAAAGCAGAATATTTTCCCTCCGCTACATTGTTGTTCTGTCCACCGGTTTAATTTCATGCTTGCAAATTGTACAAACATGGAGAATTCATGTGAAGATGACTAAATGCTATAGCAGCCATCCTCAATCTGAAGACAGTCACCTTGACCAGCACCTTTCGTATGTGATTAGACCTACGACCTCGTCACTAAGCAATGAGAGTATGAAGGGAATAGAAGGGCCATTCCCCGATAACATAATGCTACTCGGTAATCTGATTAATAGTACACTACCGAATCAAGAACTTTCTTATATTTCCAAATCTTGGCTAGCGATATACGTCCTTGAAGTGCATAAATAGTAAATAGATACATCTTTTCCAGCTACAAGCATCGTATAAAATTCAAACAAGAGCAAGCTCTAGTTATGTAGCAAGCTTAATCTTTACACATCATTTTATGTTTTCCATTCGACATCTATTCTGGTCAAGCTTGTATGACTCGGCAACGAACAGATAAAAGTACAGGCAGTAGTGGTTAGGACAGTATGGTTGGTGGCAGGCTAAAATTATTTTTGTATGGGAATAAGCAGTATGGGGAGCGCGGCTTCTGACAAATACATTCCGAACTATTTATATCGGGTACAATAGTCGAGACTTCATGATCTGCTATGCATTGTTCAGGAACAATATCTAAGTATTCGAAGATCCCAGGTCTTAAGTTACAAGGTGAAAATAGACTCGTAGCTGTCCATCAGTCTTTGACTATTTTGGGCTAGCGATTAAGTCTTCCACACTCAGGACACGCCCACTATCAGATTTCTAGTTTTCTTTCCAAGAGGGGCATCAGATAACATGAGCTGAGGTTTTTTGCGATGACTCTGCTGGTATACCGTTCTCAGTCAAGACACATTGTTTCCATGCGATTGTTCAAGACAGAGATTTTCACCAAGGAACAGCAGTTGGACCTTGCACATCTCTCCACTGCCCATCCTGCTTCACCCTCTCTTTCCCCTCGTTAACCTGCCTCTCCGCATTGACGCCGACCCTTTCCCCAATATGCATCTTCCTAAATCCCCATTTCCCCATCGCCCATATCAACCCCACCCCAACACTCGTAAACAGCGTCGGAGGTGCCAGAACAAACGCAGCTCCGGAGATCACCCCGCCAAATGCACTTGCCCCAATTGCTGCCACAACAGATCCAACTAATGCATATTTGGCATATCGAACTACTCGCCAGAAAATGAAGATACCAATATAGCGAAGAGAACGGAGCAATGCGCGAGTTCGTAGACGTGCGGGGTGAGGTGCATTGGGAGAGTCGGGGGAGAAGAGAAAGTGGAGATTGCGCTTTGCTGAGTGGAGGGCGGAGGATGAGCGGATATTGGCTTTAGTTTCTGTTGAGGGCTCTTCAATGTTAATGGCAGGGGAGCCTCTAGAGGGAGACATATTTCTCTGCGATTGCGATTCAAATTAACGGTGAATTGGATATAAACTTATAAATTGAAGCTTCAAGGACGTCATCAGCCAAGCTCACTTACATAAGCTATTTAAACGAGCCCCTGAGCCTTCGTCCCCACATTTTTATTTTACAGAAATGTCCACGCCTGTCAGGAAAACTGATAGAGCGAAAGAAAGTATAGATTTTTGTGCTATAAGACATGGCTGAAAGGAGTTTCGAACTACTGGGTAATTCTTGCGCCATATATTTATCTCTTTCGAGAGCATATGTGATTATTAGTGTTGGCACATCGCAGGATGTACGCGGCATTTTGGACGATTTAGTTACAGCCAGTCACTTGCACATGATATGATAAGATGAAATGCTTTTCTAATTTGAATATTAACACACAGGTCCCATAAACCAATAGGGAAAAATAGTTGTTTGTCATAATCGGACATTGTCGCACTATCTTGTTTTGCAGCAGCGAAGCTCTTTTTCTAGGTAGCCATAGTAATTTTATATTAGTTTCTATAAAGGAGACAATGGGAAATATCCCATAAGAGGTTTGGAATGGAGAGAATATTCTAAGTGCGTATGGATAGTCCACAAATCTTTCTTAGGTTTTATGGTTCGTAGTTGACATATCGATATTTCACACAACCACAGACTTGACCCAGGTTGAGTATTTAGATTGAGGAAGAGACTAGATGCATTCTCTGTTATCCGCACTCTAGAAATATTTTTCGCTTATGGAACTGAGTCAACCCAAATGCTAGTCAAATCGAGACCATACCAATACTCAAGTGATACTACTATCCGCTCTATAAGAAGATGGTGTGTCACCTAATAGAGCATCTCATCATCATCGAAGCGCAGCAAATTGTCAGCATTTTCTTCCGCAGCAAGTCTACGTGCAGCATCTTCTGCCTTCTTCGCATCATCCGCAACCCTCTTTTCACGTCTCATCGCTCGAATAACCCACGGCAACTCCTCGTATTCAACTGTCATGCAAGTTAGATAAGGCAGCCGTGGTTCAGTTTTCCCTCTCTCGATCTGCGTTTTGTCCTCCAATAGTGTCTGGACTATGGGCTTCAATTGTTCCTTGATAAAATCAACAGCAACTTGTAGGCATTGCTTGCCTTTCGTGCTCATACCGAAGCTTTCGTGGAAACGCTCGAGGGTGTCGTCGCGCAGATACGATTCACGGCCTTGGCCAAGGCAGCGGTAGAAGTTGACCCCACCATCGGAACAGCAATGGTGGAAGTTGGACAAGTAGGCTGAGGTGATATACTGGCGTACGATAACCACGGCTTGCCAGAGGTAGATATCAGTAGAATAGACAGCGCGTCCAGCGATCTGTTGGAATGTCAAAATATTAAAATCAGATAGTTAGAAACTACGATTAGATTATGATCAACTAAGATTACATACCTCACCTTCGGTATCAATATGAATCATTTTGGATGGGAAAAACTCAATCAGACGGCGTTCCATTTTCAATTTTCGATCCTTCAGTTCAGCAGCTTTCTTGGTACACATCTCGAGGATGATTTCCCCGTTCTCCTGTTCCGCGAGAAAAGCCTTGTCAACACTACCACGAAGATCAAATCGACCAACTAGATGAGTAATGGCTTCGCGAAAGATGCTTGGCGACTCGAGACGAATGGCAATGTCCGCCCAGGTTTCTGCATGACGTTCAATGTGGAACCAGAGAGTTTTTTCGAGGCGGAGAAGGTAAGATTCAACGACGATACGGACGCATTTGGCCGCGCGCAGCGATTCTGCAGCTTGTAGGAGAGAAATAGCATCCAAGATGAAATACGCACCGTTTTCATCTTTCTCAGACGCGAAGATGGGTGGGATGTTGTACATGCAACGGAAAAGGTTATCGTAGGTTTTGTTATAGGGGAGATTGTTAGTTCCGGCAATGCCTTGGCCTTCGATGATTGCGCCAAAGTTGGGAATTTGTCGAGCCTTTTTGGCAGTCTGCGTCATGTTAGATCTGTCATTCTATACGGAGTTCAAGACGTACCTGAAGTTCAAAGGATCGGAAACGCGTATCCTGCTGGCGTTCCTCCCAGGGGATCATTTCCATGATCCATCTAATAGTCTTTCCCTCCTCGCGATCTCTCTTAGAGAGCCTAAAGGTTACTGTGTCGTTGGATAACATAGCTGCCAGGGTTTTCGAGCAACTCATGATCGCTGTGGAGTGAAGCTTCCAGGATCGACCAGTGCCGGACTTGATCAAGACATCACCGTCAATGTATTTGGGGAAGTCATTGGTAAAGCCGGGAGAACCAGGAGAGCTAGAACGAGATGACATTGTTGATGATATTACTGTTGGTGATCTGAAATCGATGTTGTCTGGATGGTTTGTGGCGCAAATTGATGATTTTGGGAACACTGCAATATGACAGAAGCTGAAATGTACCCAAGACGAGGCTACAAGGATAACGCTATGTTTACCTGTCAGATTCACTAAGCCTCTATCGTTAACTATTATAAGCTAGTACTGCTCTAAACGGCTAGCATATAGTAGGCTAAGCAGCCTAGCTCTACTCCAGGATTGGAGCGCTAAATTGAATATATAACTGAGGAGCAATCTCTAGATTATTAGGGCCGATTATGATTTTTTTCTCGTTGATCAACTTTTAGTTATAGTTTCATAATGTGTCTCTGATCCTATCCATACTTTCTACATATTTCTCGTGACAATTGCGGCTTGCCGAAAGGAAACAAGGAAAGTGTCAATAAATCCTAGATGAAGTTAAGCTTGTTAAAAGTAATAGTAGCTTGATAATATGTTGATTGATTGTTCTAACTAATGGGGCCTGTCTAACTATATATACACGATGGAAAGTAAGAGGACCGTGCAGGGCTTAGGTTTGACCCTCCACTATTTTGACAAAGCTCTCTATCGAAACCACAAATACTGTCATTATGCGAATATGTTGCGAATTTTGTCAACTGCTAGAGTTGAGGACTGATGTAGTCCTTTAAAACTTACGGGTAACATCATATTGTGAAAGGGGTTAAGCGAGTTTTGGCTTGGCACAATGTAAATTTAAGGTATTTTCCCATGTTACCGAGACCCCTGACCAGAAATTAGTGCCTAGCACTGGAAATTGAAGGTGAACTAATTGAATATCACGCAATAAAGAACTGTTGCAAGTGCTGCAGGTGCTTTATTATCTGGTTGAACAATAAAGAAGTGGCCGGCATTGTTCAGACTAACAAAGATTTCAGAAGTTTATAATCTCGCATTCCAAGTATCTATAACATATGATTCCAAGTCTGAATTCAACTTAACAATACTTAGGGTTGTTTGCTATTTGCTGCAGTGAATAGTTACTTCCGGCAACGATGAATTCCGCTGAGCCGCCAAGACCTTTGACTTGGGGCGTAGAATTCGAATTCCTAGTCATGTCCTATGACTCTAAAAGAGACGATCCGGATCCAAGCAATCCTGCTCCTGGAATTTCTCGTCGGCGGGAGGATCTCGAACCGCCGCAAAAAAGGGGCGCAGAACAATGGACACTCTTGGATATTCAAGCTCAAATCGCGGAAACGCTGAGACAAAATGGCATTAACGCAATGACTAATATGGACAGAATGAAAGCTAGGTACAACCATAATCATATGATTCCAGATAGTGCGTGGCTGGTGGATACCGATGAGACTATAGACATGGAGCATACCCGGGAAACACGGCGACAGAGAGCGGAGGGCGGTGCTTTCTGGTATGGGATTGAGCTTATCAGCCCACCAATGTATTATAGCGAGGAGTCTTTTATCCGTTTAGAGAAAGTCTGCAACATTATGAGTAGTAACTACCGTATCATAGTCAACCGAACCTGTGGATTTCATGTTCACATTGGCGATGGGATTGCTGGCTTCTCGATGGACACCTTGAAGAAACTGATGGCATTCCTTTGGATCTTTGAATCGCAATTGGAAAAGATTCATCCTAGACATCGGAAACACAATCGCTTTTGTCCCTCATTGTGGAAATCGATCCATGAAGACTTTTACAACCCCTCCCGTGGAGATTTTGAGACAAGAAAGCAAGGCCTAGAAAGGATCTTACGAGCGACAACAGTAAATGAGGTGGTAGGTTTTTTTACTGCTGGTCTGAATCGCCCTGCTTACAATCTTAGTAATTTAGAATCCACGGTGTCCACGAGTAAGAAAACAATCGAGTTCCGGATGCATGAGGGCGTTGATCTATCTTACTCAGCGAAAGTTCTTCACTGGTTGAGAGTATGTGAAGGACTGGTGAGATTTGCCCGAGAGAAGCCTCTAGATGAGGTACAGGACTACCTCAGAATGATGAGTGAGTCTCCTAATGTTCAGGAAGCTATTCAGTGTAGTGAGTATGCTCCTGGCACGACAAACAATCTCACTGGAGGAACAATTGATATCTTGATGCAGCTCGGTCTTAGCTCTGAAGCCACCTATTATAGCACTAGACTCCAGCAACGACTTAGTAAGTCGAAAACTGATCAAAATTCAATGGGAACGGGCCATATGATTGTATGAATGTTAAATCACTAGGCGATGAATTAGGAAATGTCATGAACGAGGATGATGAGAATGACGAGGATGATGAGGAGGAGGAGGAGGATGAGCTAGAAATATTCGATGAAGCGTAATGGAGCTGGTTCCCAAAGATTCAGTCACTATTGTCATTTATTAGATAAACAAGGCAAGTATAATAGCGTCACAAAACGCATTCTCATTCACGAATTGAATCTGTTGATAATTTTTGAAAGACTGGGATAACGAGAAAGATAAGTGAGAACAGTGAATGGAGAGCATGCATATGTAGCAAAGTGGCACAAGCTATGTTTCCCAATATAATAACATGGACACTTTTATCAAGATGTGAACCTTGATGCCTTCCAAATGATGATGAAGATTTAGTCCCGATGCACCATTTCCTCGTTTCTTCAACCAGCCATATTAAAATTCTGCCTCTACAGTTTCCAGTTCGATTTCTAATTAGTGATCGTATCGCATACATAAGGAAAGAAGGGCTTGATACAACGAAAAGTCTTTGCGGGTATCAGCAGCGTGATGATGATGGACCCTCAGATTAGCTCTCAAGTTCTCATCGCGAACACTTGCCCATCTATCCTCACCGAAGCAACGACAGACGGTAGGTTGGCCTGCAATTTTGGCTTTTTGGATTCTTGGTCATCACCAGGTAGAACTCCATCACGCCTCCAACCACAAAGACATGAAACATTCGTAAGGGCATCTCACTTACACGGCGGAGAACCAGGAATCTGCGAACCAGTTAGCACCGCTCCAGGAATGACAAAGGGCAGGTGGAGGGGTGTACCAGGCCACTACGATTGAAAACTATATTCCGCTCTCAGCGATGCTCCGCCGAGGCGAGGGCATCTCAAGCCGGCGCTGGTTGTCGTCACTGCGACTTTGATCCCTACATTCCCGGCCATAGAAAGCTCGATAGCACAATGTGAATACTCTCGTCGGAATGGACAGAGGATGATGGAGCAAGTCTGCTAAGATTTCTGTTCATATATATCATTCATCTTCGACCATCGCCGTTGCCGGCATGGTTGAATAAGGAAAGCTCATGAAGGTTATCGTCACTGCAGATATTGTATGTGGTATGAGGAGAAGAGAAAGGTTGGTCGACGCGACGAATTTGAGGCACGCGAGGCAGCAAAACGCTAGCACGAGAGCGGTTAGCCGCAAATTTATTTGACAGCCTCATCAGCCTTCTAAAACGCAACACATCTGGTCCACGACAACCTCACACTCCAGATCTCTACGAGAGGAAAAGCCGCAATCATGGTACGTATAGATTCGAAATCATGTAGCGATCATTCACTAACATCTGGCAGGCACGAAATTCAGAAAAAGCGCAATCGATGCTGTTCCGCTTCCGCGAAGCGCAAGCAGCAGACCTGGGGATAATCGATGCCGGACGCACGCGCCGCCCGAAGATGATTACAGAAGTAATGGCAATCCCCGCTTGCGAAAAATGGCGTGGGCAAGTGCTCAAGGAAATCTCGCGCAAAGTCAGCAAGATCCAAGACCCCAGCCTGAGCGATTTCATGATCCGCGATCTCAATGATGAGATCAACAAGGCGATGCGAGAGAAGCACATGTGGGAGGTGCAGATACGGAATCTAGGGGGGCCAAATTACATGAGGGGTGGCGGGAAAGTCTACGATGAGGAGGGAAGAGAGGTGCCGGGGAGCGGGAAAGGGTATAGGTACTTTGGACGGGCGAAAGAGTTACCAGGTGTCAAGGAGATGTTTG
>Ga0247807_10001658_pt1 | contig 12859 bp, 19 predicted proteins | sample UWRJL074202C1_FD_179931 | JGI IMG/M metagenome (GOLD analysis project Ga0247807, IMG submission 179931) | Plant litter microbial communities from Arlington Agricultural Research Station in Wisconsin, United States - UWRJ-L074-202C-1 | ecosystem: Environmental > Terrestrial > Plant litter >...
GATCTTATGGGTAGGGAGGAGTCGTTGATTTAAAGGTTGAGAAGGGAGCGAGGAAGGGGAAGGAGGGAGGATGTAAAGAAGCAAGAGAGCAGGCTTTTCTTTTAGGTCAAAAGTCTTTTTACCAGATAGGGATGGCTGGTAAGGTCTGTTCAATAGGAAATAAATTCGGATTTTACGTAGATGGAAAAAACAACCAAGTCCTTCTTTACCTAAATGTCCTGCCAGGTCGCGCTTCTTCTCGTGCAGGCTTGTTTATCATCACTAACCATCCTCCATATCCTGACTGCCGCTATCCTTGTACAGGAAAATCAGTTGTCCTTACCTATGACATTTTGAGTTCCAGTACTAGATCCAATAATGAAATTCCATAGATTTGTTTCTGAAGTATCGCCAGTCAAATGTCATGCCTTCAATTCCTTTCTAAGTAGGTCGGCAATGATGGTATGACCTTGCAGCTCAGCTCGTTTAATTACTCCATCGGTTACTATAGCTCCCGCATTCAGAAGCAGCTGAACCATATCAAGACGACCATTCTCAGCCGCACCTTCCAAAGCCGTTCTGCCTCCGATTGGTGAACCTGGAGCATTGGGATCAGCACCTTGTTCAAGCAGCAAATGAGCTATGTTGAGATAGCCCATCATTGCAGCTCCTTGAAGTGCAGTGTAGCCATGTTCTTTTGCAGGTGACGCATTGATATCTGCTCCATTATCTAGAAGTAATTTGATGGTCTCAAAAGAAGGTGTCCGACTTGATGCTGCTGCTTGCAGTGCTGTTCTGCCCCATTCTTTGTGTGCAGGATCATTGATTCTAGCACCTCTTTCAAGTAGTAGCTGGATAACATCTTTATTCTGGCTGGGAAGCAGGTCAATGTAGTTTGCCGCGGCGGTCTGCAAAGGCGTCGAATGATCGAAGCCAAGAATTAGGTTCACATCCACACCAAGCGATAACAAATACCTGATAACCAAATATGCATCAGTGTTTGTCCGGTATTTCAATGCTATTAGCAGCGCGTTACCGATGTCATCCCAGCTCTCTGCGTTCACATCAGCTCCTAGGAGCACAAGGTGTTGTATGGTTTCCCAGTCCATTTCTGCGATAGCAAATTGAAGCGCATGCCCATGAAAGATCCGATTCCCAGTTACTTCAGTCATTGCCAGCAGTAACTTGATGATATTGTGGTAGTCAATTGGAGAGCTTTTTTTGAACACATTCCAGGTATACCAGGTACACAGATCATCATCCATCATGACCCCACAGGCATAAACTATCTCCAAAGCAATTTTATAAGCCATAACAGATATAGCAGCCTTGAGCAGACTACGTTTCGTTACAAGGCCACGGACGTTTAAGTTTTCGCCACATACTGCCATGAATACAATTAGGGGGTTGTGAACCATATTCAGCATAGCCAAATCCCTCGTAATCTCAAAAGGACTATATGGGATAATGTCAAGTATCCAAGATGGATCTTCCCCCCATTTCACTAAGACTTTTGCGGTTTCAATATCCTTTGTCCTTGCTGCCAACTTCAATCCTATTATCATCTCCTCTTTTGTTTGAGGTAAAGCTTCAATTGCACCTCGATGTCTTAACAACTGTGATATGTCATGAAAATTTAGATTGCTCGCAGCCTGGAGAGCAGACAAGCCGTACTTCCCAAATGCAACTGCATTTACATTCGCTTCCTTTCCAAGCAAGAACTCAACTACTTGAATATGGCCACCTTCAACGGCAGCAAGAAGTGGAGTGGATGGAAAAAGTGGTACGGTGGATAGATGGGCATCATCCTCGGCACAGAATAAATTGATATGATCAATACTGCTCGAGGCATTTACATCTGCACCTGAAGCAACAAGCAGGCGAACCACCTCTATATTGCCGCTAGTAGCAGCATCACGGAGAGGGACCCAATGATATCTACCTGTTTCTAGCTCCTGGGGAGTGTGTTTCAATAGCCTAGTAATGATGTCTATATGTCCCATGCGAACCGCAAGCTGAAATTCTGTCGCAAGGAGATTATATATATTTCGATTGAACCCAAGATAAACCGCATCATCGTCAAAGTAATGATCTTCAAACCAGTGTTCTGTAACTTGAAGCAAATCCACAGACCTTGAGCCCCCGTCTAGTAATAGTGATACAAGCTCGTAGTTTCTCGTCTCTAATGCACCAAACAAGGTAGTTCTTGCTGAACTGTGCTCGTTCAAATCTGCATTGTAATGTATGAAAAGGCGAACTAGATCAAGATTACCGTTGCGCGCCGCTCTTTTGATTGGAGAAGTGACCATTTCATCTCCGTTATCGTAATGCAGTGCATTGATATCTGCGCCTGATTCTAGCAAGAAAGTGGCTATTTCGACATTATCAGTAGTGCCAAGAACAGTCATAGGTACTTCTTCTTGTGTCGTAAAGTACATATCGCTTTCGAGCACTGCCATGCTGCGTTTCATTTTGTAAGGAGCGACGTTGATATCAATTCCATTTCTGACAATCTTTTCAAGAAGCTCCTTTACCAGCTCAACATAATTAAATTTGACAGCTGCAAGTAGCAACTTTTCTGGGTGACCAAGAAATAGTCTCCGTTCGGTGTCAGCCTCGAGCAGTGCTCTACCAATGTTGATATTGCGTATTTCCATCATATCCATCATATCCTCAATCATGGTACCTAGAAACTGCTGTATAGAAGGAAGTTGTATTGCTAGCATTCTCTTCAAGATTGGTCTACCTTGATCGAGTAGCCATTCCAGAACCAATCTAGTTCTTCGAATTCCAGCCATATTGTTGGAAGAGAAATAAATTGAAAATCCAAGGAATTCCAAGAAGCTCTCGATGTCGCAAGGGCCGAAAAGTCGATCGATGCGTGCGTCTAGACTTTTCACATCTTTTTCAAGATATGTGCAGTGAAGATGAGATCTAAGCATTTTCTGATGCTCGAGGCTGCCCGATATTATATAATCTGCGAACCAGGATTTCGACATGAGGGTTTTGCAAACATCTATGTCCGAAACTATTGGAACGTATGGAAGTGATATAGGAGAATGCATGATTTCCATGCAATCTTGGTCGAAAACGACCTCTGAACATCTGAAAACCGAAACAAAGAGCCGACTGACGGCGTTAGATTCTGTTTTCTTGTCAGCAAGCGGATTTTAAAGATACTTGGACTTGAACACTTACCCTGTGTGATGAAGTCCAGGTATTGGAGATATGGCAGATTCTGTATTGTGATCTGTTTGGGAGTTGAGTATCGCTCCAGAGACGCCGTTGACCATGAATCTCCTTCATTGCGAAGTTCTGACGCGACAAAATCCTTCTTTGTGGCGAGTGAAGACTCACTCGAGCGAAAACCAAGCGAAGGACTCAGTGATCGTGCAAACGGAGTCATATTTGGTGTTCGTATAGAAATACCCTCTGGAATTGCAGGATATGCGTCTGGGAAATGCAACAGTTCAGTAAGATACTTCACAGGATATTGCCAAAGGTATAATCACCTGCTGGTGGATCCCAGATCCGGTGCAACTCGCTGATCGTATACCGGGATTCCCTTTTCCTGATTGTCTTCTCGGTGATTTTGACACCATATAGCAAAACCTCACTAGTCTTACCAAGCTGCTCGCGCTGGTGCTTTTTGTTCAAAATATAAGCCCATTCCCCATCGGTACGTTTGACATTCTTTCTGAACCGCCAGTTTCTGAAGTGCTTCTCATACTGAGTTTTGCTGTTGTAGATTAGACAGAGACCAATCTTTAGGCATAGCGGTGATTTTCTCTGACCTAGCCACGAAAGAATAATCTCTACTCATGTGCTTCATCACCTCGACAAGGCTGAACTGGAGAAATAAGCCACGGATTTTATCCTTGTGTTCCTCCCATACTTCTTCGGTTGGGGCCATTGTAATCAAAAACTAGCTTTGTAGTAGTGAAATGTGTAGTGTAAAATTTAAATTGTGTTCATCATTGTTGACAAGAAAGGGTTTCAAGTGATGGTTACTACATAGCAGGAGCAATATGGCCCTACCATACATGCATAGTTGCCTCATTCAGTAGCAAATCAAAGCAATTGTACCTGGCTGCCTCTGGCGATATTATTGGCTCGCGACAAAACCTTTTGCCAAGCATGTATGTGTGGCTGGCTACTCACCCCAGCAATGTAGTAATGCCATTGGCCGATTCCACAATCTTCACCCAAGGCTCTCTGGATATATTTTATTTTGTTGTTCGCGAGGCTCAGCTCGCGACAATATCATGCCAAGATGTAAACTGAGGCCTATTTGGCAACCCCAGAACCTTTCGTACCTGCTAGTTCTAAATAGGTAATGACCTGAACGGATCCATGGTGGAAAACACTTTGTTGGAGCTTTCCAAAACCTTCGCGCCTCAAGAATATCAAGAAATGGGAGTCGTGGTGCTCTTCTTGTTTTCGTGATGGGGTATAATATTGCGATATCTGATTTACCTTTGTTGGCAGTTCATAACACGTTCATCGCTGGCCACTCGATACCTTTATTCCATTGCCAAATCCCTCGTTCCACCCATCATGATGAAAATCTCAGTCGAAGCCATCGTTGGAATTCTGTGCTTGCTTGTTGGCTTACCCCCTTCAATCCTGATTTTGTGGAAGTGCTCCAGGCGCAGAAGCCATATGCCTAGAGCTTTGGGCGAACTTGTGCCAACCGCTCACGCAGAGGCGAGTATTGTCATAGCACTTACCACAGCACCTGGCTAAATATTGTAAGCAGTATATTAGACGGTCCCCACAACGCACCTTTTCTGTCATCCGGCGACAGAGGTCATACTCTACAGAACTGGAGATCTGGGTAGAGAGAGGTCTCCCTGTTGGAGATTATGGGACTGGGATACAGGTGTGTTCATGACATTCTGAAATTTTTGTGTTCACTGACTCCTCTAGGAACTTTCCATGCGATGAACTGCATCATGGTTGTGCAGGCGAGGGACTAATGAAGCTCGTGGGGACTTGTATCTCCCTCTTTCAAGTTATCTCATCCTCGTTATACAAGATCCAGATACTCAGAGTGGAATCTATTCGCAGCGGTAGATACAGGTGGGAGAAATACCGAAGTAGCTCATCATCAGCCTCTTTGACGGGAAGTAGTAGGTATTGTGGGAAGAATTGATTGAAGTTGGATATTCAGCACGCCGGAATTGAGATCTGTTTGCTGTAATTGTACATCAGTTCCCTATACCAAAGCTACATTACCTCATACACACGTCTCTTTACGCTTGAAAACATCACAATTTAATTTTACACGCTTCACCATTGGTATCGTCTCGGATGATTTGCCTTGAAGAATCTACACGATCAACGACCAACTGTCCAACTGCAAAAAGTACCACGAAATACTTTCTTCCTTAGCTCACACACTCCCCATCATTATCCACGTCTTAACCACGTCCCATACCGTCCTCGGTCTCTGAAATATCAAATCACTTCTTGCAATATTCCTCCTAAAATACTAGCGTCCAAGCGAACAAAGCCTCTTACCTGTAAAGATGCTGCTTCCCAAGCCCATTCATCACCCTCTTTCCTACCTCTTCGTCGAGCTCAGCCCTCGTTCTCGCTTAACATCTAGATCATCTCGAGACATCAGTCGAGCCATCAATATCTAAAATCTCATATATCGAAGCGTAACACATACCAGGTGTAGCCATCACTATAGAGTTTGATTGATGATTGGTATTTTTTGATATTTTCGTAAAAGGTCATTTCCTCGTTAAGTTCTCGTCCCTGCCCTCCTTCTCATACTCTTACATGTTAATCTACATATTACCACGAGACTTTACAAAACTCTACACACGACCTGCGTGATAAACCCTATCTCCATATCATCACACCCCTTTCGAATCAAAGGTCCTCGTCTTGCCACCCCTCACCACCAGCTTGATGACCTCGCTATCCTTGTCAAACTCGCTCCAGGCGCCGCCGTCGTCGGCGCTGTCGAAGCTCTCGAAGCCCGTGACGTGCAGCCGCTGCAGCAGAGGCGCGAGCTCCAGTAGTCCCGCGACGGTGATACCCAGACTGACCTCGATGAAGGACCAGAGGAAGACGTCGGCGGCGTCGAAGAGCGGGTCTTTGTACGTGCCGAGTTTGGCCAGCGCGGCGATGCGGATGAAGTTTGCGACGCTTGCTCTGGGGGAGATTTTTGTTAGCTTATACATACTTTCGAATATATATATCATTATTGTGATCAGGATGTTTGGATTGATAGCACAGGAATGGTTGGCATGAATGTAACTCACTGGACACCAAGAAAGATCAAGCTGTAGATATACATCTTGACCCGTCGGTTTGGCTGATAATGCCGCATCATGATAAACGGCATGATCAAAAACAGCATATCCAGCGCCACCGTGATGGAACACAGCGCGTATCCGGCCTTGATGATCTCCATGGGATCGCGGCACGTGCCGGAGACGCTGGCGTCGAAGCGCGTCCACGAGAAGGAGATGGGCGTACACTGCACCACTGTGTACACGCCGGCCACGGTGCCGATGGCCAGATCGGCGACAATGGAGCCCCACAGCACCCATTTCTGCACGCGCGTGGTGGTCCACTGCAGGAAAGTCACGGCGATGCTGGCCTTCATGACGGTGGTGAGGAAGAGGTAGAAGAACTCGAGGAAGAAGATCCACTTGAGGCTGTCGGAGATGTTCTGCACGCCCGAGGCCAACACGCCGACGGTGTGCTTGCCGAGGCCATACTGCGCGCCCAGCATCAAGAAGGCGACGAGGGCGCCGAAGGTTAGCAGCACGAAGATCATGCCAACGTCATTGAGGTTGAAGCGTCGCGACACGATCTGGGAGTATGTGCGTGCCCCGATGGAGAAGTTGTTGATGATCCCAAAGGTGATGCCGGTCGCGATGATCAGGGGCACTTTGGTTGAGGATTCCATTGTAGCCATGCCAGCTTGAGAAGGTGAAGCTGTTGAATCCATGGCTGAGGATGAGAAATTAGGAACGGAAGCGAAGAGAAGTAATGAAGCAGAAGAGAGAAAAGACTAGAAAAGGGAACGGCACACAAGAAAAAAGGACTACTCGATCACAAGTTTCAACGCAGAGGGGATCGATGAAGTACATAAAGGCATCTTGGTAAAGTCACAAGCAACAGCTAGAGATCTTCAGCTGGAGCTTAGGCGTCCCTTGGACCGGCCGGTGCTTTTCCCGACACGCAACACCCTTTCATGGTGGCGACGGCAGTGGGAAACCCCATATCCATATCTGCGACAATGTGGCAGTGGGCGAGGGTGTTGGAGGTTGGATGAAATGTTTCCCGATCCGGGCTCGGGTCCAATCACCAAGAGCTGCTGATTTGCATCCGATGTTTCGAGACGCACCTTCGTTTCGAGTGTGTAGGGCAAGCGTTGCTTCTTCCGGACTAGGCATTCAGCTGCATGCTCAAACATGCAGTGAGTTTAAGCATAAATAGTTTTGTTTTGTCGCCATGTGGATTATCGAGACCTAGATGGTTACAAGATGTAAGGCTCTACCTAGGGAGCCATACCTTAAACCCCAAAGCTGGGACCACCACGTGACTTTGCTCAAAGCCATGAAACAGATCTATCCCTTACCATCTAAATATGAGTACAGTCCTAGGGAGATCTAAAAAGGAAGCTAAAATAGCGGAAGATCCCTTAGTTGAAAAAGGTCGATTTAGGGCCTTGGGGTTGATCGGCAAGTGTCCGTAGAATTGTTCAACTTGCGTCTCATATTTCTTCTATTTTCTATCTTCTATTCTTCATTTCAACTTCACTAAATCAGCCTTGCCAGCTTTGAGCCAATCCACCCCTTTTCCTACGCCTTTTACTATGAATCTAGTAACCATTAGACCAATTGTATTTCGGAGGGAAACATTTGAGATAACCAGGGTTCAACCCTGAACCATCAACTACCGGCCACTAGTGAAACACAGACGAGGAAAACTCACAAAGTATCAATCACTCTTTCCCGAACCCTTGGATATGGATGAATAGCCATCGTGGTCAATTTATCAATAGCTGGGGGATAGATTTCTGATAATCCGCCATAAACATGGATGGAAGCTTCAAGTTTGCGTACATTGCTGGTTTTGTAATGAGATTTTTGGACATAGGAATAGAGTGACTTCCAACTATACATTAGAATTAGTATGTTTGTTCTGAGATCAGAAGTTTGTTAATATCATAACCTCATTGGTGACGAGAAAATAGAACACAGGAGCGCAACGTACTCTACATGGCAGTTTTGTATTATCTGGGCATCAAAGAGGAAGCCGATGACTTCCAATGTTGGTACGAGCACACGATCATTCGTGATATTTGCTTTTAGGACCGTCAACAGGGCTGCACTGGCCATTTCAGCATTCTCGAGAGAGGTTTCACAGAATGTGATGAGAGCCGCGCGTGAGGCACGGACGAGATCCTCGGAACCAGTGTCTGCGGAACCTACATAGCCGGAAAAGAGTTCAAAAGCGCAGTTGTCCCCTGTTTGCGTACTGGGTAAGGTGAGGATATTGAGGAGAAACAAGAAATATGGTTTCGAGTTGCAGGGGTGTGAAAGGAAGAGCTGCCGGGTGGAACTGTCGACGTTAGCTTTTCGCGTCAGGTGTTTCGGGAGGGGAACTTACGGTGGTACAGTCTGTGCAATTGTGATTTGAGCTTCGGTGCGAACTTTATCAAGTTTTTCAGCTGCTAAACGAAGCGCTTTTCCGTATAGTATTTTGCTAATTGGGGTATGATTTGATGCTGACGATTTGAGTATAGCACTCGTAGCTTTCACGGCTTCAATTCGAGCCAGGGAACCGATATCGCCTCTAGCATTTGTCGTATAATCGTCCAATCCTTCGATGATGATATCTGAGAAGGAATTTGTGTGTGTTTTGATGGCAGTGCTGATGGCTAGATATTGTAGGATAGCGGTCCGAGACTCGATATCATGGCCGGTGTTCCATCTTTTGTGGAGGGCGTCAACGATGGATATCTGGGATGAAGGAACTGTAGGGAAAACTTTAAAGAGGACGGAAATGAGGCCCTTATCTTGGCCTGAACGCCCCTTTTGATTTTCGGTTACTATGTTGATCCAACTTGAGATGATTTGCTCTTGCTCTTGTGGTGGAAACAGCAGGACGATGATAGAGGCCGCGTGGGCTGTTGCATCAATAACTTCTACTTCGTTTCGACGTAGCCATTTATTTAGCAAGTCCATCATCAATTGACGTTGTCCCGTAGCACGATTGGAGGCTGAGATAATGAGGCGACTTACAGCCTCGGCGATGAGATCCATCCGGCGATGTTTGGTGTTATTGGCATAATGGAGTATGTCATCAATTTCGAGTGGCTCTGGATGTTTGTTGAAGTATGATGCCATACATAGTAGAATGCCATGTCTTTCATCATCTTCTCTAGGCTTGAGGCCTAGGAACAGAGCCTTGAGGTCCTGGATAGCATCACTACTTGCTAAACTACCAAATACCGTGCCTGTTATGCGACGCGCTGATGACTGCGGGGTATTAGTAGTGTTGAACCATCTAGGTTAATATGGCTTACATCAGGATCACCGATTCCTCTCCACCCTAACAGTCCATCCAAGAGTCCTTTCAAATACCATGTCGAGAGCTGCGACGCATGAGTAGCAACTTCCGTGACAGCCCTTGACCTTAGAGCCACTGCATGGTAGTCCACTACCTGCACAAGCTTTATACCTTCATCGATCGTGTTTGGATGACGACCGATGAGTTCTTGCAACGCAGCCGAGGAGCCTCGACGAATGTTACCTGCAGGATCCAGAGAGGCGGTTACAACCAACTCTGTCGCTAAGATTTGGAGAATTGAACAACCGGTGTATCTAAGATGAATAACTGCGGCAGATATGTCAATGGCTTGGAGCTCGGCGGTCGTGTATCGACGAGCAAGGGCCCATATTCCAAAGTTGGCTGCGTCTCTGACATTTGTGCCAATCGAAGCACCAGATGTCGATCTTATAATGCAGCTGGTTAGTTTGGCTCTACGAGTGGTAACACGGCCTGAAATAGAAAAACTCACCTTTGTTCGAAAGACAAGCCAGCCAAGAGAGCTGGCAGAATGCTGGACAAACTGCTCGCAGGTGGTGAACGGCGGTACAGCAGCTGCGACAGAGTCAATATGAGGCCATGCCATTCTGATGGATTCACGAGTGACCTGAGAGATAAGTCAACTGGCGTAATTCTGGGTAGTGAACAGGCTAGGGCGAGTATTGATAGACTAATAACCTCATACACAGCTGAGCCCAGTAGGAAGTGGAACTTACAAATCCTGTATCTTTCGGTGACCTTGAGTGATTATTGATACGTCTCTCATAAGCGAGGCGATAACTTCGTCCACAACTTGTGTGGCCATCTCCGGCGGTAATTTCAACGTGATCAGACTCAAGGCTTTACTAGCAGCCAGTCGAACCTGAAAGGCCATTAGTACTGGAGTGTTTATTTGACATAGATCCGAACATACAGGGGTAGCAGAATCGGCCAAAGATTCAAACATAACTCCAATAGTAGTTTCAATAACTTCAATCATGTTGGCCATCGAGTCGGCGCTACGAAGGATCTGATTACCACCGTCAGTGGCAACTTACATAAAAGAGCAATTTAAGATAGCTTACAATCACACATATGCTACGAAGAACAGTTATAATAGTTTTTCTTGCAACTACCGATGAGGATACAACATCCATCACACCTTTATACCAATCCCCTTGTAGAATCTGAAATATTGTGGGGAGATACCGATCCATATCCGATGTGGTCATTGACGCATTCAGGATTCCAGCAAAAAAGGACAACACTCCAATGTAGTGATAGGTGGACTTTGACTCGGCATTTAGAGAGGGATTGAAGCGTGAGATGGCCCATTGTACCAATGCGTGTAAGACACCAATCTCCTGCATATCTCTCCGCATGGCAATCCGGACGAGTAGAATCTTGGCCGCGTCTCGTTCCTTGCCAGAGGATGAGAGATATCGGACTGCTAATGGAATAACTCGGAAAGCCACACCAGGAGTGTTGGGAGGCCAGACTAGACCTGTTATCTCGGGACGTAAGATGTTTGTGCTTCCAGATGAGAGCGTGGCTAAATCAAATGGGGCTAAAAGTAGCTGCGACAGCCAAAGCAGGGTGATGTATCTCTGCTCCCATTCCCATTTATCTGCAGATTCTTCTATTTCAGGTGCTGGTTGCTCCTTTCCCGGCTCGTCGTTTATCGAGAACGAAGCTTCAACGTCATGTTCCGGATCGCCTGCTTCAATCGCCGAGAGCAATAGCTCGAGGTGTTTCGTGTCCGTACTCAAAAACCGGACAATCACCTTCTCGCCCCTGATCTTGCAAAACGTATATAGTAGCTTGCATATTGCTTTCGACAGCGGAATCAATAGTTTGGTGTGGCTTGGTCCTTTGGGAGTTTTGGATTGAAGGGATGCTATGAAAGCTTCCGCGAGGATTGGAACGAGGGTTTGGAGGTGAGGGTCGAGCAGCTGAGGTAGCTCTTGAAATGGCTCTAGCTGGGGAATATTAGAATCATTCCTGGGGTCACTTGTAATATCGTACCAATGCTACAATCCGATCTGTATCGCGGGCTTTCACCCGCCGCCGAATACGTCGCTGTTTCCCCGTGGCGTGCTCCGAGTCTTGGATGCTCCAGAGAAACGGTTCCAGCGAGGCATGCAGGTCCGCGATGAGGTCCGGCGATGCTCTTTGGACCTGGAGGTCTGCATCCTCCGGTGCATCCATGGTGTTGCTGTTCGTGGCGCGAAAGGCTGGACGAGGCTGAGACGGAGGTTGAGAGGGACAGCGAGTATTCCACCCGTGTGGGGCCCGATTCACGCAATCACAGGTTGAATGAGGAAAACAAGCATTTTTCAATAGAGATATGCTTAAAGAGCGACTTGCAACAAAACTTTTGGTCGGTGAAACGCGGCATTGTGCATCATGTATCATGCGTTGAAACAATTTCTAATTTGGTCTTTCTTGATTCGAAACCATTGCGGTCTTGCATGATTGCTGATGCGATAAGAGCGTGAAAGAGGTGTCGGGTCCAGTTGACGGGTGGACATCATTGAATCCCAAAGTGAGTCTCAATTCGCAGGGAAATTTTGTTGGTTTAATGTATAATACAGGTATCTGATTTTTTGTCCAGTCTTGCTTTTACAGTTTTGCATGAATGTATTAATGTTATGAGATGATCAAGCGTCAATTGTACAGTACATTGGACCAGTGGCCAAGTTCATATATGCTATGCTACCTTTGCTCCTGTAAGGTAATTCCAAGAGAATTAGCCACGAGAGAGCGCGCATCCATCTCATATGGCTGAGGTTCAGGTGAGCGGTCTTCGTACATCTGAACGCCAGTCGGAGGCTTCGGTAGCTTCAGCGTTGATCCGAGGGTTTTCACGTACATCTTGAGCAAGCTCATCTGATATTGTGGTGTCAAGGAGCAATCCATTATGCAACGACCTGCACAAGCCTGCACGAGCCAGGGAACGATCATTCACGTGTCAACCAGCAGATGGACGTGGTTCTGGCTCTTTCGTATCTCTCCCTCCTTCACATCTGGCTCCGCCAACCCCGATGACATCAAGTGCAATTTGACCACTCGTCGATGTTTCACTGCGGCTTATCTGGATGGCAACTGATGCTCATCCTGGTGGAAGCAATGGATGTGGTAGGTAGTACAGTCTTATCTCATCATGGCGCAGATATCGGAGGAATTGCGGCTTCCAAACCGTACCGCAGTATGTCTGGACGACGACTCCCTTTTCCCTGACAGCCTTGACCACCGACAACTCACCACCCACCGCCCACTTGTGACTTATGCTATCAATGCAATTACCTGACACCCGGCT
>Ga0247807_10001660_pt1 | contig 12855 bp, 28 predicted proteins | sample UWRJL074202C1_FD_179931 | JGI IMG/M metagenome (GOLD analysis project Ga0247807, IMG submission 179931) | Plant litter microbial communities from Arlington Agricultural Research Station in Wisconsin, United States - UWRJ-L074-202C-1 | ecosystem: Environmental > Terrestrial > Plant litter >...
ACGTGCGGCCGTTGCCCTGCAGCCGAATGCCCGACGCGATGAAACCACCGCCAGCAACCTGCGCATGGCCGGCATCGATAAGCTGGTTGATCGCGGTGTTGACCACGTCGCCGATCTGCTCGAGCAGGTGCCCCAGGCCGATGTCGTAGAACTTGCCCTGCGGATGCGGAAAAAAGCTGTACTTGATGTAGAACTTGCCGCGCGTGATCGACAGCGCCTTGCCACTCTCGTTCATGGCGACATCGCGTGGCCCGAAGTTCGCCTCGATCCGCAGCACCTTCGCCGTCGAATGATCCACCGTCACGATGTACGGCTCTGGCAACCCGTCGCCGTCGACATCGATCAGCCGGTGTTGCTCCAGCAGCATGCGCGGTGCCTGGTCATCCTCGCCCTCGGTATGCAGCGTCTGCTCGCGGTAGAACTCGGACCGCATGCGCTCAGCGATCTGGTACGGGTAGACCTCGCAGACCTCCTCAGTGAGCCGCGGCGTCGTCTCGCAGGACTTGGCCCCGCTCGGCACGATGATGCGCAGCGCGGACACCAGCGCGGAACACTGTTCGTCCTTGTCGCCGTCGTACCAGACCTTGCGGAAAGCGCAGCCATCGATCGGCAGTTGCAGCAGCAACGCGTCGGTGTCGGCTTCCCAGTCCTTCATGCGGTAGAACAGGACGGTGTTGAGGTAGTCCTTCACGCGGCTGGCGCGCGATGCCTTGGCGCCGGGAGGAACCGCCCACTGGATTTGCGGCTGGCCGTCCTCGCCCATGACAGGCTGACCGTCGGGCCCCATCACTGGAACCGGCATGACACCCTGCGGCGTCTGCATCATCTGCGGCCGGCCCTTGTCGGCGCCCACCACCTTGACGCTTACCGCCTCGTCACCCTTGACGATCGCGGGATAGGCTCGAGCATTGAACTGCGTCGCGGCGACGGTCAGCAGCGGGTAGTGAACGTTGGACGCCTTGTTCCAGGGATAGTCCTTCTGGCCCTTGGCTTCCTGCGCTGCCGACTTCTGCGCCTTGAGAACGATGCGCTCCCACTCGGCGCGCTCGCTCTTGTCGCGGGTATAGTCCTGCACGACATCACTGCCGAGCTTGGTTAGGCCTTCATCTGTCCACGCACTCGAAATGTCGCCTCGGCTCTGCGCGAGCCACAACAGCTTCTCAACGGCGTCGGGCTCGTCTGCCAACACCGCCTCAGCCGGCGCGTCGTTCATCAACGCGTCGGGATCGTCGAGATACACTTCGGTTGGGACAGGGCCCACTTAGTCAGCCAGCGCCGCAGCGATCAGCGAGGGATCAGCCGACTTGAGCGCGTCCTTGATGGCCGCGACCTGCTTCTCGATCTCGTCGATGCGTTCGGCCTGCGTGGGGGTCTTGTCCGACATGCCCGTCTCCTTTGTGACGGGAGACGGCATGCGGCTGCGGGGGCGTTGCGAATAGTAGGAGGTTGGCGGGGACTTGCGTCCGATAAGTATCCTTCTCGGACACTCAAACGGGCTTAATATCCCGTGTTGCTGTTGCGCTCACGGCCACCATAATCGGCGTCGTCCTCGTCGTAATAGACCTCAATGTCACGCGGCTTTCCCATCGCGAACGTACGGTATGCGTCAGCAGGGTTCGATGACCAGTCATGCAGCGGCTTGTCGCGGTAGACCCGGTGCTTCTCGTCCCACTCTCGACGGTATGCCCGCAGCGCATCAATGCCGAGCGCGCACCGCTCCTGGTCGAAAAAGCTGATCGGAAGCATCTTGCGAACCTCGTTGATGTCGTTCGCTACCGACTTGGTGCGCGGCACGACGCGAACGTTCTTCATTCCGATCGTACCCATTGTGCCGGCGATCGATGTCGCCTCCATCACCCCGATACCCATACGCTCGTGATCGGCATCGTGCGGGACCAGATGCTCGCCGAAGTTGTATGCCCGACGGTGCGCGACTAGTGCCAATTCCTCGTCGGTCTCGGCAAACCCCCGCATGCGCTGCCAATACCAGCCGGGGCCCTTCCCGCTCGACGCAAGGTAGTCGATGAACGCCCAGCCTGAACCGGTCCATTGCAGAAACCAGATTGCGGTCTGATCGCTCGCGCCAAGATCCCACGCCGTGTGCACCTGCTTGGCAGGATTGTGCGGGACCTTGCCGATCTGACCCTTAGCCTCGATACCGTCGATCGTTTTGGCGTAGTACGCGCCAGGCAGGCCGGCCGACCAACTCGTCATGTATTCCTGATCGTAGATCGCTTCGCCGTCGTCGGCGCCACGCTCGGCGATAAGCTCCTCGCGCTCGGTTCGTAGCTGCGTTGCGGTGAACACGGTGGTCTGGTCCGCCTGTAGCTTCTCGGCAAACCACTCCGGCGAGTTTTTGGCCATCTCGTACATGCGGTAGGCATGATTGCGACCGCGAGGCGTGGTGTTGAACATCGCCCACCCGTCGTTCTCGAGCAGGATCGGGCGAATGAGCGACCACGCCTGTGGATTGGACAGCGCCCACTCGGAGAACACAACACCGATAGGAGGCGTGCCGACCAGCGCGTCGAAGTTATCCGAGCCGATTACCTGCCACGTCGATCCGTTCTTGAAGCGGATGAGCATGTCGACCTCACGCGTCGTCTCACGGATCGCGGCCGGGAACGCGTCATCGATACGCCGGCGCCCGGTGTGCGGGTTCACGGCGTCCCAGATGGCTTTGCGGGCCTGGTTCTGCTGCGGCAAAAGGTGCCAGTACGTGCCTACGCGCTCATGGGCAGCGCAGGCCACGTAATGCATCCCCACGTCGTCCTTACCGTGACGGCGAGGCCAGACGGCAATCGCGCGGCGACCACCGGCATGCATGTAGCGCCAGAGCGGGTCCTGATAATCGCGCGGTGCCCAATCGTTCGGTATGTTGATGACCGGCATCAGACGGGCTTGTTGATCTGGATGACGAGTTGCCCGTTTAGGTCAATGTTTGCGTCAATGGATGACAAGCGGGCATGAACGTACGGAGCAGCAGCCTTGGCCGCGTCGAACCGTAAGGCCATGTCTTCACTCTCTTTTCTCATCAGGTTCAACATGAAATCGAGCGGTGTTAGGCCAGACGCCTCGACCTCGGCGACCTTCTCAGCCGTCCGCTTGTTCGGCGTGCCCTTAGCTCGTCCGCCCCGACGCTCGCCCGGTTTTGCACCTCCTCCAGCCATGTCGCTACTCCCTACCTACTTCAGCCACGAGGTCCCGCCCCATCTTGATCACCACAACCTGAGCCTCATCAGCCCGCCCCAATCGTATCCGCTGCCCCTGCGTGCGACCCGAGCCACCGACCGGCGTGCCCGCTCGGTGCAGCAGGCCGCGCCTCTCAGCCTCCACAACGTGCTGCCGGACGGTCGCGCGGTCACAGATGCCCAACGCGCTTGCGATCGTGCTGTAGGACGGCACAGAGCCGGTCTGGTCGAAGAACTGGCGGCAGTAGGTCGCAACCTGTTCGTATCGGCGCATGCGGGTGGTCGTCATACCTCAAGCCCTCCTATTCCGGTGGTCTCGTTCAAAGGCCTGTCAATTCTGGTGGTGTTCACCGCAAACGCCGCCATCGGATCAGGCACGCTGCCGGCGATCTCGTGGATCTTGGCCCGAAGCTCTTGCGGGTAGATCGGATCGCCCGCTTTGGACTTGACCTGCTCCCATGCGCAGATCGCCTGCCAGTGTCCGAGATACCCATCAGGCGCCTTGTCCGCGTCGAGGTACAGCCCGCACGATCCCGCACGTTCGCGGAACTGGCGCATCAGCTCGGCATCGCTGCCCATCCCCCTACTCCCCCAACCCAAAACAAAGATGAAGCGTCATGCGGAGGTGGCCGGGGTGGTGAGGGTGCGACCACGTTTGATGGCAGCGCACATCAGACCGCTAACAAACTCAAAATCGTCAGCGTGCCACCGAATGCCATCCGCGTGGATGGAAGGCTCTTGCAGGAGCATTTCGCGCGCCTCAATCAAATCCGGGTCAGTTATATCGGGCAGACGCTCAGCGATGTTCCGAGCTTCCGTGTAGTGATCCATGCTCGATAGCGACGGGAATACGGTTGCATCCGATGCCATGCCGCGGACCAGGTCCACCATCCGTTCGACTAGTTCGGGCTTGTAATCACTCATCTTCCTGCTCCTTCATTCGTAACGGGGGACATTGGCGATCCGCAGTGGTGGGCGAGATACCCAGCGGCGTGGTCGGGGCTGATGTCATACTTGGCGGCGAGCTTGGTGGGGTCCGCGCGTCTGATCGCTGACGGGTCCGCTCGCAGCATGGCGATGATGAAATCGGTCAACGGCATCTTCATCGACCACGCACCGATGCAGGAAGAGCAGGATTTGAAGGATGGGATTTCCCCTGACCTCCCAAACTGTCACCTGACATTCTCACCCACGTGGCTGAAAGTGATCCTGCAAATCCTGCAAATCCTGCATGAAAGGGCGCGGTCATACCTTCACCACCTTCCATAAGGCCTTCTTTGTGCGGTCTTTTCCGGCCTCGACCATCTTCAGACCGTCGACCACGCGGTTCTTATGGGTGGCCAGATACCGGCCGAGGGTTTTGGTCGCGATGCCGCCCCTGCGGTCGTCAGCGACGTCGGTGAGGGCGTCGTGCAGCGCCGGGTGCGCAAGGCTGTCGAACATGCGCGTCGTGGCTGCGGTAACGATCTCGCTGGTCGTCTGCGCCGCAGAACCAACTGCATCGTACCAACCGTTGTAGAGGTTGATCAAAGCGGTTTTGACCGGGTCATCAGCGCGAGCACGCTCCATCGTTTCGATGGGATCAGGGCGCCCCAGCCAGACCAGCGCCGACCGTACAAAGCGGCTCCATTCCTCGAACGAGGCCAAAGGCGGCAGCACACCGGGGAACCCTGCAACGACATAGGCCCGCACAACGGTGAGAGCGGCTGAGACATACTTGCCCCGCTCCTTCAGCACTGCGTCGAACGGGTCACCCTTGAACGTCCGCAGCTCGGGCCGCTCCATGTCCGGATCCAGTGAGCAGACGATAACGCGCCGGGTCATATCTCCGACAAGCCGGATATTGTTACCGGTCGCAAAGCAGGTTGCCCGGCTTTCGATCTTGATAAAGGCAGACTGGCCAAGAGGGCGCGCCGCAACGACAGGCCGCTCGATGACTTGGCACAGGAAGTCGCCCCCGAGCTCGCCGTTGACGTTGTCCAGCGAGATGAAAGTCTGACCCGAGAGCAGCGCACCGACTAAGCGCTTCTCCATCTCTTCCTCGCTCTTGCCGGCGCTGAGGACTGGTGCATGTTCCCCGCTGTTGATCGCGGATGCGAGCTCGATGATGTAACTCTTGCCCGATCCCGCGACGGGGGCTTGCGTGACGTGCATGGGCGCAACCGAAATAGCGCCACGCACGACCGGTGTGATCAGCGCCGACAGCGCAACCGATCGGCTCGCCTGGTCAACGAATGGGAACTCGTCGAGCAGGGTATCCAGAAACGCCAAAGCAGATTGCGCCTGCTTCTTGCTCGGCCGCGACGCGATCGGATGCATCGCCGGCGGATCCAGCAGCAGCAACTGGGTTGCCTCGTCGTAACCAGGCTCCATCAGCACAGTGCCATCAGGGCGCAGCGTGGGCGTCGTGATGACACCGGCTAGGCGAGGGAAACGCCACTCGCCATCGCGAGACAGGATCGTTGACGCGACCTCGGGCTTAGGATCCGCGGCAACCATCTTCTTGGTCCGGCCGTCGTACTTGAGCCACACCGCGGAACGCGAAAGGTGATCAATGACGACGGGGCCCGTCACTTCGGCCAAGCGAGCGACCTTCGTGCGGCGCCCATGCGATGCGGGCATGTCGTCAATGACAGGCCGCATAAGTCGCCCGCTGCGAACATAGAACTGGGTGTCGGACTGTATGAGGGCGGCTTCCGCCTCCGTCGCGATGTTGTGCAGCTCGCCCGCCTGGAGGGTGATAACCGGAAGATCGGGATTCGCGACGGCGCGCGCTTCACCCTTCGGGCGGAACGGCAAAACGTTGCCCAGATCTTCCTCGGTCCAAGACCCTTCGGCCTCGTCCAGATAGCTGTTCATGTTGTCGGGATCATTCATATCGTCATCCATCCCGTTGAACCCGCTCGATCTCGCGAGCGGCCATCATCGTGAGTTTGAGGGCGGCTCTGATGTGCAGGAGCCGGCTGGTCGGAAGCGGCGCGTAGACCGCGTTCATGGCGAGGTTGCTGACCTCGCGGAGAAGAGATTGGGCGCTCGGTGAGGCCCGGTAGAAGCCAGCCATCGCCGCATCACGCATGCCCGCCAGATCGACACGCGCCGCCATCTCCATCTCGTCGATGTTCGGGCAGTGAATGCTGATCGCGTGGCGGTACGTCGCCTCGATCGGCAACTCGTCGAGCCGGATGCGCTGGGGAAGTGGGATGTTGGCTGGCGCGTTCATTGAACAGGCCGCACCGGGCAACCGACCGAAGCTAGCCAATTCACCGCAGCCTCAGCGGTACGGAACACGCCGCAAGGGTAGCCCATCTCGATCAGCCGGTTCAGGCATTCGATCTGAGCATCGCGCGGCGAGCCATCACCGTCCTTCCACTCGAGGTAGGCGGTACCGCTGCCCCAGACCGCGCCAGTGTCGGGAAAGCCCGTATAGAGCCCTTCCTTCTTGATCTTGGCGCGGCCAGCGAAGCTGGGTATGTTCGTGCCGTTCGGGATTGCGAAGACGAGGACACCTCGTGCATGCTTGTGCATGTGGTTGACCCACTCGCCTTGGCGTACGGTCTCGGATGCCTTTCCCTTGTCCTTCGGCTCCACGAACACGCGCGGATCCAGGACGGGCTTGAGCGGAGTCTCGAGCGCGTCGAAGTGGGCCAGCGCGTTCATGCGCCCAGCCCTTCGCGGCGAGAGGCAAGCGCGCCGGCGATTTCAGCAATGTCGGCTGCCTTCGTCACGCCCTTCATCAGCGCGATCGACGCCCCGGACACGGACTGGTCGCGAATGACGTGATCCATTGCGCACCAGACGAAGTTGATCGCCTCGAGCTTCTTGTCCGCCTGCGTGCGCTGCGGCTTAGCGTGGCGCTGGAGGCGCCTCATATCGCGATCGACCGAAACACGACGTCGAGGTCCGCATCATCGGCGAACACCATCGACAGGGCGGCGGTCATGGTGCGCGGGTTCGTCGTGGTGGACGCGAGCTTCTTGTAGACGTCGCGCATGATCTTGGCGTTGCGGGCGGCTTTCGGGGCGTCGGTCATGCGACGCGCTTCCAGGCGTCAGCGTCGAACCCGTTGTACTCAGCACGCTGGATGATCTCGGCATCGGTCAGGATCGCCGACCCGCGGCGCCAGTGCGAACCCTTGGGATCAGCCGCGCCCATCGGCGTGCAGCGATAGACCGCACCATATTTGCGCAGGTAGTCTGCAGCCATTCCGGCGCGCGAGCCGTCACGAACCGGGCGGTTCAGTGGTGCGGCCATATAGGCGTTGGTGACGAGCGGCGCGAGGACGACACAACCGGCGCGGCGACCGAAGTGGCCAGCATCAAGCCCCGCTTCCGTACGAAACCGAGCGATCAGCGCAGTCGACATTCCGTAGTGTTCGGCGAGATGACGAACTGATCGGCCTGGTGCGTACGTCGCAAAACCTTCCGGCATTGGGCGGCGCGGAGGCCCGACCTGAAGACGCGGACCTCCGGCCAAACCGAGCTCTTTACGCCAACGTTCGGGCAAGCAAGTGCCGCAGCCGTAATGCTTAGCGAGTTGCGGGTTGCTCAGTTTCGCCGCCATCTCGGCAAAGTCGGCAGGAGGGCCGCGACGGTCGGAACCGCGTACCAGCCACGGCCCTAGGCCGTAGCGCTTGACCGCGGCCAACAACGTCTTGCGAACGATGCCGAGCGATTCCGAGATGTCGCGCGCTGTGTCGCCGGCTGCGATGCGGATGCGGACTGCCGCCTGTTCGGCGGGGGTGAGGGTTGCGGGCTTCATGCCGACACTTCGACGCAACGGTCATGCGCCAGCGTCGCGTATCCGGCGATGTCGTGCCACGAATCCTTATGGTTCGCGTCACCGTTCAGCAGCCGCGCCATCTTCGCGCAGAACATGAACATCGCGTACTGCTTGTCTTCCGACATGCTGCCGTACGACGGGGTAGCCTGGACGATGCCGAACAGGTCCATCGCGATCTTGGCGCCGTCTGTGTACTCGCCGTACGAGACACCGCGGTCGGCTAGGGTTGTCTCGACGCTCATGCCGCCACCTCGCGAGGACGACGGATTTCCGAGCAGCGATCGATCCAGCGACCGGAAGCCGTGTGGATCTCGCGCATCAGCCGCTCGCCGTTCAGGTATTCGGTGTGGATGATCTGGCGACCGCCGGGGCTGTCGGGATGTTCTGCCTCCTGGATCATGACCAACACGCGGGCCATCAGCAGGCCAAGATCGTCGACATCGCAAACAGCCTCGTTCGTGACGAGACGTACGCCGTGATGCTTGAACCAGTCGTCGAGCACCGTGGGATCGATCGCGAACGCAGCGTCGATCATTTCTAGACCAGGCATTGAGCCGACGAGCTGCTTGTCGATCGCGACCGATGAGCAGCCAAGACGGTCGGCAAACGCGCCCTTCCCAATCTTGTCGATGATCCGGTTCCAGCCGCGCATCACTTTTGCGTGCAACTGCTGTTTGCTTAAACGCTGCGTTGCAGCAACGACGGTATGATCAGCCACGGGTATCTCCCGAATTATGATTTGTAAGGAACAGCCCTTCGCCCCGCACGTCGCCCGAGCCCTGCTCGTCGCGATGGCGCAGGCTTGGCCCGAACAGCGGCTGGCTGCGGTTGGCGCGAAGCACGTCGATGAAGACGAGCGCGGTGAAGATCGCGGTGGTGAGCGCTATGGTGAGGGTGTGGCTCATGTGGCGGGCCAGACGACGCTGCCGTCTTCCAAGTCCTTCTCACCGGGACAGCCGCATTTCGTGCAACGGACTTCAGCATGATATTCGTTGCTGAACATGCTGTCGGCGCGCTCCTGCCAGTCATGGCGAGGGCAGGTTTCCCATTGCGGGCTCATGCCGCGACCCGATCGCTGGTAGCGTCGGCGGGCTTGCGGGTACGCTTGGGAGCAACCGGGGCGCGATACGCGACCATGAAGTCAACGACCTTGCCAGCGTTCGCCAGCGAGAGCGAACGCCCTGCCCGTAAATGCGTGACCAGCGAGCCGTCCGCCATCGTCTCGCGACCGAAGCGGGTAGCTGGCATCTTCGTCCGCTTGAGGAAGGCTTCGACCTTCGCGAGCAGTTCGGCGTCTGTCATGATCTTCATGACGACGAGATGTATCATAAATTCCCAACGCTTCAAGCACTGATGTTGGGAATATATGAAATAGAACGGTCAGCGCCTGCGTGGGATATACGCGGAATGGCCGAACGCACTCAAAAGAAGCTCGAATCAGAACGGCTCGCGCTGGAACTGGCTCGCCGCCTGACCCCACTAAAGCCTCCGCTTTTCAGCGAAGCTCAGTGGCTGGCCGAGGCCGATGTCAGTCCGTCGTTTTTTTCCAATATGCGAGGTACGCCGACAAAACCGCCGAGCGTTCCGAGCGTAGAGAATTTGTCTAAGGTATTGAAAGTTGCCAACGTCACGCTGTCCGAGTTCTTTTTGCCGGACGCCCATGGCAAGGTGGCTTTGGCACCGAAGGCACAAGAGATAGAAAAGGCTTTGCAATACGCTTTGATGTCTCTTCCGAAGCGGCCTTCGGATCGCCCAGCATTTCTGCTCGAAGCCGTGCAAGGTGTTCTTGGGCTTCCCGCAGATCGTCCAACCAAGTCGGGTGATGTCGAGCTGCTAGAGCGGGACGATCCCGAAGCAGGCGCTCCTCCTCGCGCTGCCAATACGCAGCGATAACCTTAGCGCGGGCGCACAATCGATAGCAGGGATCGCAGCCCCGCGCGCATCCTGGCGATACAAGTTCGACTCTGTCTAGCACGACAACCTCCCGCGATGTTCCGCTTCTGTTCTCTTACCTGTAATCCTACATTGCAACCGATGAACGTAGAGGCGCGAAAATAAAGTTGGGAATTTATGATACTTCCGCTTGACGTGTCATAAATTCCCAACGATAACACTCCAGACAGCAACGGCATCCGGCCAGTCGCTGATTTGGAGGCGTTATGTCCCAGACCCCCGATCTCACCACCGTCATCAGTATCACTGGTCTTCGCGAAGGGGCCAAGTGTGATTGCTGCGGTCGCACGCTGCGCTACGGCATCACCACTAACGATCTCGGCGTAATCGGCGCCGACTGCCTGGTCGCGAAGGTGATCGTCAACCGGAAGCGTTGGAACGCCGGCAAGCCCACCGCGTCCATGCTTCGCGATTTTGCTAAGGCTGCCGATGGCGTCGGTCCGCTTCGCAACCGTCTGCCAGCTCACGCTCTTCGCTTGGAGATCGCAGCATGAGCGGGCCCCGCAACGAAGGCTTGGAGGCTGCCGCACTGTGGCACGACAAGCAGGCCCGTATCTATGCTCTGGATACCGAGGCCCTTAGCGCTTCGAACGCTGCTGAAGCACGCATCGACAAATACGTCGCTCTAGCTAACGAGCATCGAGCTTCGGCTGCCATCTTTCGCGGGATGATGTCGGCATGACCCGTCACACCCCCTCCCCCACCGCCAACGCGCAGGACGTGACGGGTCCGTACTGGGTCCGCACGAACACCAACGGCACGCACGACGTTTGCGGCCGGCATGGCAAGACGGTTCGCCAGTATCGCGCTGACATGATGGCGGCTGCTGATGCTGATTGCCGCAAATTGCAGGCCGGTCACGTGAGGTCGGCCAAGCAGCTTTCGGACGCCGCGCCTGATCTGCTGGAGGCCCTGGAAAAGGCGGTCGCTCGCTTTGATCGGTGCGCCGAAATGATCGAGTCCAGCTTCAACATCACTGGCATGTTGCGCCTCGAAAGAGCTGCCCAAGCCAAGGCATACGCTGATGAAGCGCGCGCCACGCTCGCCAAGGCAACCGCAGCATGAGCGCGCACCAGAAGCTCACGCCTCAGTCCGCGCAGGACGTGACGGCGATCGTGATGTCGCTGCCGGTGACGGCGCAGATCACGCTGATGCTGGCCGTGCTGAACGGTCGCGACTTCAACCGCATGGACGGCGACGAGATCGACCGCGCTGAGTGTGCGCTGGTGTCGTTGCAGTCTCAGTCGCGGGAGATGGATTACTGCGAGGACCGTGCGCTGCATGGTTGGCAGGTGGCAGCGTGAGTGCGCCATCACTTGCCTGCGATCTGCTTGATGCAATCGGGCCACTGCTCAAGTCGGCAAGCACCAGCTTGGGATGCAAGGTACGGCTGGATTACTACCCCGGCACCCTTGGTGGCGACCCGTTCTGGTGCGTCGTTCTGCACGATGAGAACGGATGCTACCAGGGCATTGACCACCATAGCCCTAGCCATGCGCTGCTCAAGGCAAATAACGATCGTCAATCGTTTGACGAGGCACAGGCCAAGGCGGTGTCGCTGTGAACGCCCCCGCCACCTTCTTCTCCACCCCGGTTCGCATGTTCGAGCCGCTGGAGGACCAGTTCCCCACGATCACCCGGTACTGGAACGAGCCTGCTTTCCGCGCCGAGTTGGACGCTGAGACGCAGGCCAACCGGGATCTCGCAAACTCTCATTTCGACGCGCACCGTGATGCTGCGCTCGCCAAGCTGGGGTATATCTGATGACCGATACACCACTCTGTGTTGCTGAGCGGGGAGTCGTTCAGGAGGATTTGTCGCCGGAAGCCGAGGCCGCTGTTCTGGCTTTGACGGCTGGCTGCAAAGTCGCTTGCCCGATCTGCGAAAAGCGCGTGATGTTCCAATCATACCAGAGCCTTTCGGGCTCGGGCATTGGGCAGCATATTCGTTCGGCCCATCCGCAGTTCGAAAAGGCAGTGTTCCGCGTCACCAAGATGCAGAAGAACCGCGCCGCTGCGGCTGCAAAGGCTGCTGAGATCGAAAAGGCGGCGCGGCCCCTTCGCCAGCATGTCGTTTCAGGCGCCTTCCTTGATGAAGTCGTGGGCGAGATCGAAAGCCTGATCGGAATGATGGAGCCCTACTACTCGCAGGGCAACGCGGCTGATGACGCTTACGATTTGGTCAAGCGCATTGAGGAAATGCAGACCGTCGCCGCCACGCTCGCCCGCGCAGGTGACGCATGACCGTCCCCGCAAGCATCAAGAGCCTCACCCGCGCTCGCCCCTTCATCCCCGGCGCCTACGTCTCGCCCTTCCCTCTGCGCTGTGCAGACGGGCGGACTTGGGCTGAGCGGGCTGCTGAGCGCAATTCTAGCAAGGATTTGGCAGCATGAACCGTACCAAGCTCGCCACTGCCATCACGGAGGCCGAACGCTTCCTCAAGCGCGCCAAGGCACTCCCCAAACCCGTCACCCGCCAGTTCTACGGCAAGGACGCCGGTTCGTACATCGACGACAGTTTCCCGCCAAAGAACGGTGGCGAGATCCGTCGTGCGAGCATGGATCTGACGCGCGCCCTCGCAGATCTGCGGAAGTCGTGATGATCGTCACCATGCACGCAGCCGAGCGCTGGGTCGAACGCGTCAACCCCGCCCTGACCGTCAGCCAAGCCCGGTCCGCCATCGCGGCGCACACCCGCGCAATCGAGACGGCCATCGCTTTCGGCGCCCACGTCGTTCGCATCGGCACCGGTCAGAAGCTCGTCATCGAAGGCGATACCGTCGTCACCGTGGCCCCTCGCGACTTCATGCGTGCGCGCACGGATCGGGCGGCGCTATGACCGTCACCATCCACCGCGATGTCGAGCAAGGCAGTACGGAGTGGCATGCGCTGCGTCTGGGGAGACTGAGTGCCAGCGAGATGAAGCTCATCATC
>Ga0247807_10001662_pt1 | contig 12840 bp, 12 predicted proteins | sample UWRJL074202C1_FD_179931 | JGI IMG/M metagenome (GOLD analysis project Ga0247807, IMG submission 179931) | Plant litter microbial communities from Arlington Agricultural Research Station in Wisconsin, United States - UWRJ-L074-202C-1 | ecosystem: Environmental > Terrestrial > Plant litter >...
CAAGGCCGTCTACCCCTCCAGCGTTGTGATGAACGTGGTTCCCGCCCAGGTGGCCGGGGTCACCTCCATCGCCCTGGCCTCTCCGCCGCAGAGCCACTTCGGTGGGCGGGTGCACCCCACCATCCTGGCCGTGGCCGGCCTGCTCGGCGTCGACGAGATCTACGCCATGGGCGGAGCCGGCGCCGTCGGCGCGTTCGCCTACGGGGTGCCGGGCCTCGGCCTCGACCCCGTGCAGCTGGTCACCGGTCCCGGCAACGTGTACGTGGCCGCCGCGAAACGGCTCGTGCGCGGCGTGACCGGCATCGACTCCGAAGCCGGCCCGACCGACATCCTGGTGATCGCCGATGCCGCGGCCGACCCCGCCTTCGTCGCCGCCGACCTGGTCAGCCAGGCCGAACACGACGAGCTCGCCGCCGCCGTCCTTGTGACGGATTCCGCCCAGCTCGCCGCCGCCGTCGAGGCGCTGCTGACCGACCTGGCCGGCACCACGACGCACACCGAACGGGTGACCGCCTCCCTCGGCGGCAGCCAGTCGGCGATCGTGCTGGTCGACGACCTCGAGCAGGCCGCCTTGTTCAGCAACGCCTTCGGGCCGGAGCACCTCGAGATCCAGACCAGCGACCCCGATGCCGTGCTCGCCCAGATCGACAACGCCGGGGCCATCTTCCTCGGCCCATACGCACCGGTCAGCCTCGGCGACTACGCGGCCGGGTCCAACCACGTGCTGCCCACCGGGGGACAGGCGCGGTTCTCGGCCGCCCTCGGCGCCTACACGTTCCTGCGCCCGCAGCAGGTGGTGCGCTACACCCGCGCGGGCCTCGCCGGGGTCGCCGAGCACATCCTGGCCCTGTCCGCCGCTGAGGCGCTACCGGCCCACGGCGACGCCGTCAGTGCGCGATTCGCCCCATCCACCGAACGGTAGGCTCGAAGCACAATGTATTGCCCGTTCTGTCGCCACCCCGATTCCCGTGTCATCGACTCGCGCACCAGCGACGACGGGCTTTCGATCCGCCGCCGCCGGCAGTGCCCTGAATGCGGCCGCCGGTTCAGCACCACCGAAACCGCCAGCCTGAACATCATCAAGCGCAGCGGAGTGGTCGAACCGTTCAGCCGCGAGAAAATCGTCGCCGGCGTGCGCAAGGCCTGCCAGGGCCGTCCGGTGACCGACTCGGACCTGGCGATGCTCGCGCAGAAGGTCGAGGAGACCATCCGCCAGACCGGGGCGTCCCAGATCGAGGCCAACGACATCGGCCTGGCCATCCTCGCCCCGCTCCGCGACCTCGATGAGGTGGCCTACCTGCGCTTCGCCAGCGTCTACCAGGCGTTCGATTCCCTGGACGACTTCGAGAGCGCGATCGCCCAGCTGCGCACCGAGCACGCCACCGCCGGCGCGGACGCCGACCCCGAACCGGAACTGTAGACGTGTACCAGACCCTCTTCAAGCTGGTGCTCACCCGGATCGACCCCGAACAGGCTCATCACCTGGCCTTCGAGGTCATCCGGTGGCTGCCGCGCCTCGGCCTCGGCCCGCTGGTGCACAGTTTCACCCGGCCCCGCACCGACATCGGGGTGGACACCCTCGGTCTGCACTTCGAGTCGCCCTTCGGCGTCGCCGCGGGATTCGACAAGGACGGTCACGCCGTCATCGGCCTCGGCCGACTGGGCTTCGGCCACGTCGAGGTGGGCACACTGACCGCCATCGCCCAGCCCGGCAACCCCACGCCCCGGCTGTTCCGGCTGATCCCCGATCGCGCCGTCATCAACCGGATGGGCTTCAACAACGGCGGAGCCGAGGCGGCGGTCGCGCGCCTGCGCCAGGTGCGTGCCACCCGCAACCGCCCGGTCCTTGGCATCAACATCGGCAAGAGCCGGGTCACCGCCGTCGAAGACGCCACGGCCGACTACCTGGTCAGCACGGTGGCCCTGGCCCCCATCGCTGACTACCTGGTGGTCAACGTGAGCTCACCCAACACCCCCGGCCTGCGCGGCCTGCAGGAACTCGACCAGTTGGCCCCGCTGCTGACGCAGGTGAAGGAGCGGGCCGGCGACACCCCCCTGCTGGTCAAGATCGCCCCCGACCTCACCGACGACGAGGTCACCCGCATCGCCGGCCTGACCGTTGAGCTCGGCCTGGCCGGCATCATCGCCACCAACACCACCATCAGCCGGGACGACCTCACCACCGACCCGGCCGTCGTGGCCGCAGCCGGAGCCGGCGGGCTCTCGGGTGCGCCCCTGCACGAGCGGTCGCTCGCGGTGCTGCGCCTGATCCGGGCCAGCGTGCCGGCGGACCTGTGCGTCATCTCGGTCGGCGGCGTCGAAACCGCCGAGCAGGTCGCCGAGCGTCTCGACGCCGGGGCCACCCTGGTGCAGGGCTACACGGGGTTCCTGTACCGCGGCCCGCTCTGGGCCCGGCAGATCAACCGTGGCCTCGACCGGCTGCTCGCCGGTCGCCGGTCCACCCCGGTCCTCTCCTAACGGCGGCCCGGCGGCCGGCCCGGCCGGCCGCGAACCGGCTCAGTCGGTGGGGCCGGGAGCGCTGGGATCCTCGATGAGGCCGAGGTCGGCCAGCTGGGCCGCCAGGCTCGCACCGTCCGGGCCGTAGACCCAGAGCGCGTCCGGCTTGGCCTCAGCGGCATCCTTGGCCCGGCGGCCGGCCAGCACGGCCTCGCTCGGCGACAGCCGGCGGATGGCGACAGCGGCGACACTCTGCGGGAAGTCCTGTTGGAACTCGCTGTAGATCGCCTCGTCGTGCTGCCCGTCGTCGCCGATCAGGATCCACTTCATGTCGGGGAACTCCTGCGCCAGACGACGCAGGTTGTCGCGCTTGTGCTCCCGGCCGCTGCGGAACAACCGGTCGTGGGTGGGACCCCAGTCGGTGAGCAGCAACGCCCCGGCGGGGTAGAGGTTGCGGGAGAGAAACCGGCTGAGCGTCGGCGCGACGTTCCAGGCCCCGGTGGAGAGGTAGATCACGGGTGCGCCCGGTGTCGCGTCGGCGAGACGGTCGAGCAGAACGGCCATGCCCGGCGTGGGCACCCTGGCGTGTTCGTCCAGGACGAAGGTGTTCCACGCGGCCAGCAGCGGCCGGGGCAGGGTGGTGACCATGACCGTGTCGTCGACGTCGGAGATGACACCGGTGCGCACGTCGGGCGCGACGACGAAGACCGGCGCCTCGACACTCTCCGAGGCGTGCGTGTGCAGCTTGGCCGTGTGCCAGCCCGGCTCCAGGTTCACCTCCATCACCGTGTCGACGACACCGCCGCGGTCGGCCTGCACCCGATGGGCCTTGCCGCCGATGTCGATGGTGACCGTGACGTCGTTGACCGGCACGCTCGTGAAGCTGCGCCAGCCCCGGATGCTCGCGTCCCGACCGTCGTTCCGCCGCCGCTGTCGTGTCGTGGCGGCGGTCTTCACCGGCTTGGACAGCAGGACGCGGCACAGGATCCGCACGCGCTCCGTGGTGCCGTAACCGGAATAGGGGATGACGATCGGCAGATGTCCGCGGCGGCGCGCGAATTTCTCTCGCTTGTCGTGCAGCCAATCCTCGATTCGCGCCGCTCGGTGCATGAGGCGCGCAGGGTCCAGGGGCAGGGCGGGCGTGGCGGGGGACTTTGACACACCTCAGTCTCTCATGCGTCAGGGTGTCGCTTTCGCCCGCCTGGCCGCACTGCGGCCCCCGCGCGACCCGCCCGACCACCTCTTTCCCGCTCCGTTTGGGGGGTATGTCAGGTGCCTCGCGCTCAGCCGGTGGCCCTAAGATTGTGACGTATATTCAAGGAGGCCCCGTGGCGCTGATCGACCTATTCGGTGAAGACTCTGTCGCACAGGGACGGCAGATCCGCACCGAGCCCATCCAACAGCGCAGCGCCGCCCGGTTGACCGCACTTCTCGACGCCGCAGCGGCGGTCGTCGACGAGGTCGGGTTCGACCGCATCACCACCGCCATGGTCGCCGAGCGTGCCGGCGCGTCCATCGGTACCGTGTACCGCTACTACCCCGACCGCGTCGCCGTCCTCGAAGGCCTCCGCGAGCGCGCGGTGCAGCGTTTCCGGCAGCGTGTCGCCGACACGCTCAAGGAGACCCAGCCGAGCACCTGGTGGGAGGCCGTGGACTGCGGAATCTCCGCGTTCGTCGACCTGTACCGTGCCGAGCCCGGCTTCCGCATCCTGCACTTCGCCGATCGGGAACGAGCCCAGTCCAGCGTGCCGGACGAGCTGGACTCCGGCTTCTTCGCCAACCAGATCGCCGGGGTGCTGTCGGAGGAGTTCGGCCTGTCCGGCGGCCCGGACCTGATCTTCAGGCTCGAGGTGGCCGTCGAGATGGCCGATTCCCTGCTCTCCCGGGCGTTCACCTGGAACAGCCAGGGCGATGAGCGCTTCATCGCCGAGTGCCGCCGCATCATGCACGACTACCTCGTCGGCTACTACGGCCCGGACGCCTGAGCCGGACTTTCGCCTCTGGCGAAAAATGTCACACACGGCAATCCGCTTTGGATCTGGCTCCGAAGAATGATTGGCTAGTCTTTCGTACTTGCCCGTTCCGTCGTCCCCGCCACCGGGGCGCGACGAGCGTCAAGCCAGCTTCGAGGATTGAGCCCAGCCATGATCGAGTTCCGTTCCGTGAGCAAGCGTTTCCCCGACGGCACCCTGGCCGTCGAGGATTTCAGCCTGGTCCTGCCCTCCCACAAGACGACGGTGCTGGTCGGATCGTCAGGGTCGGGCAAGACCACCCTGCTGCGGATGATCAACCGGATGGTCGACCCGACCAGCGGGTCGGTCGAGATCGACGGTGAGGACATCGCCACCCTGCCGCCGGTGAAACTGCGCCGCGGGATCGGCTACGTCATGCAGAACTCCGGGCTGCTGCCGCACCGCACCGTCATCGACAACGTGGCGACGGTGCCGCTGCTGCGGGGGACCTCCAAGCGCCAGGCCAGAGCGGATGCCCTGGCCATGCTCGACACCGTGGGCCTGGACCGCTCGCTGGCCGACCGTTACCCGAGCCAGCTCTCCGGCGGCCAGCAGCAACGCGTCGGTGTCGCCAGGGGACTGGCCGTCAATCCGAACATCCTGCTGATGGACGAACCGTTCGGCGCGGTGGACCCGATCGTGCGCGCCGAGCTGCAGCAGGAACTGGTGCGCCTGCAGAAGGAACTGGACAAGACCGTCGTCTTCGTCACCCACGACATCGAGGAGGCCTTCCTGCTCGGCGACCAGATCGTGATCCTCCGCGAGGGCGGCCGCATCGCCCAGGTCGGCTCACCGGCCGATCTGCTGGCGCGGCCGGCCGACGACTTCGTGGCCAGCTTCGTCGGTGCCGACCGCGGACGACGTGCCCTGCACGTGGAACGCCACGGCGACGAGGATGTTGTCGTCGACAGCGACGGACGGCTGGCCGGGGTCCTCACTCCTGAGCGGGTCTCCGGCGCAACGGCGGCCGGCGTGACGGGCGAGCGATGACCTGGGTTCTGGCCAACCTCGGCCTGATCTGGGCGCGGACCCTCGACCACGTGGTGTTGAGCCTGCCGCCGATCCTGCTCTGCTTCGTGATCGCCGTCCCACTGGGCTGGCTGGCCCGCCGCTACCGGGTGAGCCGGGGCATCATCCTCACCGGCGCCGGACTGCTCTATGCGGTGCCGTCCCTGCCGCTGTTCTTCGTGCTGCCGGCCGTGATCGGCACGGGGCTGCGGTCTCCGCTGAACGTGATCATCGCCCTCACCCTGTACGGGGTCGCCCTGATGGTGCGGGTCGTCTCCGACGGCCTCGACTCCGTGGATGCCGACGTCCGCCAGTCCGCCTCCGCCGTGGGCTACTCCGCGTGGTCGAGGTTCTGGCAGGTGGAGCTGCCGCTGTCAGGGCCCGTGCTCCTCGCCGGGCTGCGGGTCGTCGCCGTGAGCACCGTCAGCCTCGTCACGGTGGGGGCGGTGATCGGGGTGCAGAGCCTTGGCAGCCTGTTCACCGACGGCTTCCAGCGCGGCATCCAGGCGGAGATCATCGCCGGGCTCGTCGCCACCGTCGGCCTGGCGCTGATCTTTGACGGCGCGCTGGTGCTCGCCGGGCGGGTGCTGATGCCGTGGACCCGCAAGGTCCTGCCGGCCAAGCCGGCCGTGCTGCTCGAGGGGAGCGCAGCATGAACCTCTTCGCCAGCGCCATCGACTGGATCCTCGACCCGGCGAACTACGTCGGACTGAACGCCATCCCGCTCCGTCTCGGCCAGCACCTGGTCTTCACGCTGGTCACCCTGGTGATCGCGTCCGTGATCGCGATTCCGCTCGGTTATCTGATCGGGCACACCGGCCGCGGCCGCTCCCTGGCGGTCATGACCTCTGGCGGGCTCCGCGCCATCCCGACCCTCGGCCTGCTCACCCTGGTGGCCCTGTGGGTCGGCATCGGGGTCGTTGCCCCGTATGTGGCGCTCACTGTGCTGGCGATCCCACCGATCCTGGCCGGGGCGTACACCGGCTTCGAGGCCATCGACCGGCGCACCGTCGACGCGGCCAGGGCCGTGGGGATGTCGGAACTGCAGATCGTGCGGAAGGTCGAGGTCCCCCTTGGACTTCCGCTGCTGATCGGCGGCCTGCGCTCCGCCACGCTGCAGGTCATCGCCACGGCGACCCTGGCGGCCTATGTGGCCGATCTCGGCCTGGGCCGCTACCTGTTCTCCGGCCTGAAGAACCGCGACTATGCCGAGATGCTCGGCGGGTCTATCCTCGTGATTTTGTTGGCGTTGGTCCTCGAGGGAATCTTTGCGCTGATCCAGCGGTTTGCCGTACCACGAGGTGTTTCCGGCCGTCCAGGCCCCGCCGCCACACCGGCCAGGACACCCCGCCCCCGCAATCGTTCCGAACGCACAGCAGTCGTTCGGTGACACCACTACCGAATCATCGGTACCTGAGGAAGGACACAGCATGTTCACAATCACACGAGGCCGGCTCGCGCTTGTCAGCGCGGTCGCGGTTGGGGCAGTCGTAGCCCTTGCAGGGTGTGCGTCCGGCGATCCGCTGGACGAGGGAAGTAGCAGCTCGAACGACTCCGACACCATCGTGGTGGGGTCGCAGGACTACTACTCCAACGAGATCATCGCCGAGATTTACGCGCAGGCCCTGGAAGACGGCGGTTACACCGTCGACCGGCAGTTCCGGATCGGCCAGCGTGAGGCGTACCTGCCCGAGATCGAAGCCGGCTCCATCGACGTCTTCCCCGAGTACACCGGCAGCCTGCTGCAGGCCCTCGACGCCGACGCCGCCGGCGGCACCGCCGACGAGACCTACGCCGAACTGCAGGATGCCCTGCCCGACGGGTTGAGCGTGCTGGACATGGCGGCGGCCACGGACCAGAACTCCTGGACCGTCACCCAGGCCTTCGCCGACACCTACAACCTCACCGACATCGCCTCGCTCACCCAGGTGACCGAACCGATCACCGTCGGCGGCAACTCGGAGCTGGAGACCCGCCCGTACGGCCCCACCGCCCTGAAGGAGCAGTACGGCATTGAGATCGCCGGGTTCACCCCGGTTGAGGACAACGGCGGCCCGCTGACGGTCAAGTCCCTGGTGGACAACACGATCCAGCTGGCCAACGTCTACACCGCGGATCCCAACATCGCCACGAACGACCTGGTCGCCCTCGACGACCCCGACGGCCTGTTCTTCCCGGACAACGTGGTACCCGTCGTCTCGGACAAGGTCGACGACGGCGCAGCCGAGATCATCAACGCCGTCAGCGCCAAGCTCACCGCCGACACCCTTGTGGCCCTGAACTCGCAGAGCGTGAACGACCAGGCCGCAGCGGACACCATCGCCACCGAGTGGCTGACCGAGGCCGGACTGCTCTAGTCACGGCACCGCCTTTCAGCAGCACCGTCTCAACCGAACGGCCCCGCCCTGTGGCGGGGCCGTTCGTGTGCCACCGATCAGGTCGTGACCAGCAACACGGCGGGCAGCACCAGCAGGAAGGCCGTGGCCGCGATCACCCCGGTGCGCCCGACGGTGCCGAGCACCTCTCCCGAGCCGATGAGCCGGTGCACGCGGGGTCCGACCATCTCGGCGGACCCATCGACCGGGTGGTCCGGCCGCTGCGGGGCGCCGGGGCGGTCCGCGCCGAAGCCGGCATCCGCGAACCCGGCTGCCGCCAACCCCGTCCCCGGCGCGTCGCTGAGGTGGGCGGTGCCGACCAGGGCGATGGCCGTCGCCAGGGTGCGGTCGTCGACCTCCTGCCTGGCCCGGTCGTCCGCCAGCATCTCCACCAGCAGCGCCACCGCGTTCTCGGCGCGGTTGGCGATCGGGAACCAGGGCAGTGCGCTGTGCCAGGACTTGAAGGCCAGCAGCACCAGGTGGTGCTGCTGGCGCAGGTGCGCGCGTTCGTGCGCCACGACGCCGCGCAGCTGGTCGGCATCCAACAGTTTCAGTAGCCCCCGCGACAGCACTGTCGCCGAGCGGGTGGCGCCGGGCAGGCAGTAGGCCACCGGCGCCGCATGATCGATGACCCTGGTGCCCGAGCTGTCGAACGGCAACGGGTCGCTGAGCAGACCGATCAGGGTGTGATGGCGGCGGCGTTGCCGTTCGGCCCTGACGAACGTCGCACCGAGGTTCAGCAGCAGGTGGGCGCCGAGGATGAGCGCCAGGCAGAGCGCCATCACGCCGGCCAGGGTGGCACCGGCGGGCAGGGTGCCGGCGGCGACGTGCCCGGCGAGGGCGACCAGCGCCGGCACCGGGGCGGACCCGAACGGGATGAGCCCGAAGACCAGCAGGGAACCGATCATGGCGATGCCGCCGGCCAGGGCGATCGACTGCCACAGCGCCAGGGCCAGACCGGGAGCCGTCGCCGGCCAGGCCGACGCGGTGAGGAGGATCGGGACGGGCCAGGCCAGGACGACGGCCAGCACCATCAGGGCCAATGCGGTGGTGAGCACCTGGCCTACCGGTCCAGGGTGTGATCGGGGGTCGGGGTCAGGGGAGCCCCGGGGTGTGGTCGCGTCACTCCGACGACGGTCCGACGCTCTCGAGCAGGGCGCGCAGGGTTTGGGCCTCCTGCGGGCTGACGTTGCCGATGAACCTGGCCAGCGTGGCGGTGCGATCCGTGGTGGTGCCGAGGACCTCGTGCATGAGCTCGGCCGTGTGCTGCGCCCGGGAGCTCACGGCGGTGTAGCCGTGCGGCCGGCTGTCGCGGTCGCGGGTGACGAAGCCCTTGTTCTCCAGGCGGGACAGGACCGTGAGCACCGTCGTCGTCGCGAGCGGCTTCGTCCCGGTGGCGGCGGGGTCGAGCAGGGCGTCCCGCAGCTCATTGGCGGTCAAGGGGTGGTCGGAGGACCAGAGCAGGTCCATCAACAGTCTCTCGAGTACGCCCAAACTTCCCATAATCAAACTTTATCAAGCGAAACGGCTTTTTCTACCGAACGTAGAATAGTAGTCTTCTACGACACGTAGAAAACTCACGTCCCGGAGGACACATGAACGAGTGGCTCGACCCGTTACTCCTGTCGCGCTGGCAGTTCGGTCTGACGACGATCTACCATTTCCTGTTCGTGCCGCTGACGATCGGCCTCGTCACGACCGTGGCGATCTTCCAGACCGCCTGGTACCGCACCAACAAGGCCAAGTACCTGCAGCTCACCCACTTCTTCGGCAAGATCTTCCTGATCAACTTCGCCATGGGCGTCGTGACCGGCATCGTGCAGGAGTTCCAGTTCGGCATGAACTGGTCGGACTACTCCCGGTTCGTCGGTGACGTCTTCGGCGCACCGCTGGCCTTCGAGGGCATCATCGCGTTCTTCCTCGAGGCCACGTTCATCGGCCTGTGGATCTTCGGCTGGGACAAGCTGCCCAAGGGCCTGCACCTGGCGACCATCTGGCTGACCGCTGCGGGCAGCATCGCGTCGGCGTACTTCATCATCGCCGCCAACGCATTCATGCAGAACCCCGTCGCGTACCAGATCAACGAGGTCAAGGGCCGGGCCGAGCTGACCAGCATCGGTGAGCTGCTCACCAACCCGATCGCCCTTGCGGCGTTCCCGCACACCATCTTCGCCTGCTTCATGGTGTCCGCCGGCCTGATCATCTCGGTGGCGGCCTGGCACCTCTCCCGCAACCAGCACCTCGAGACCATGCGGCCCGCGCTGAAGTTCGGCCTGTGGATGATGGTCATCTCCGGTGCGCTCACCACCCTGATGGGCGACCAGCTGAGCCTGGCCATGGTGGCGGCGCAGCCGATGAAGATGGCCGCGGCCGAGGCGATGTACCACACCGCCACCGGCGCAAACGCGTCGTTCTCGATCTTCACCCTCGGCACCCCGGACGGCGTCAGCGAACTGTTCTCCATCCGCATCCCCTACCTGCTGTCCTTCCTGTCCACGCACACCTTCGACGGCACCGTCGAGGGCATCAACAACCTCCAGGAGCAGTACGTCCAGCTGTACGGGCCCGGCGACTACGCGCCGATCATCTGGGTCACCTACTGGTCGTTCCGCTGGATGATCGGACTCGGGATCGCGCACATCCTGGTCGCCGTCGCCGGCCTCTGGTTCACCCGCAAGGGCAAGAGCCCCCGCACCTGGATGTGGAAGATCGCGATCTGGTCCTTCCCGATGTCGCTGTTGGCGATGAGCGTCGGCTGGGTCTTCACCGAGATGGGCCGGCAACCCTGGCTGGTCTTCGGTCTGCTCAAGACCGCCGACGGCGTCTCGCCGAACGTCAGCGGGCTCGAGATCCTGATCTCCCTCATCGCCTTCACCCTGCTCTACGGCGCCCTCGCGGTCGTGGAATTCCGCCTCATCCTCAAGGCCGTCCAGAAGGGACCGGACGACGCGCCGGTGCCCGACCCGGTGTCCGGCGAGATCAAGCACACGACCACGGTCTACTAGGAGCTCACGATGGAACTCAATATCCTGTGGTTCTGGATCATCGCCGCGATGTTCATCGGCTACTTCGTCCTGGACGGATTCGACTTCGGCGTCGGCATGTCCCTGCCCTTCCTGGGTAAGGACGACACCGACCGCCGCGTCCTCATCAACACCATCGGCCCGGTCTGGGACCTCAACGAGACCTGGGTCATCGTGGCGGGCGCGTCGCTGTTCGCGGCGTTCCCGGAGTGGTACGCGACCATGTTCAGCGGCTTCTACCTCGCGCTGTTGCTGATCCTGGTGGCGCTGATCCTGCGCGGCGTGTCGTTCGAATACCGGCACCAGCGGCCGGAACTGAAGTGGAAGAGATCCTTCGACACCATGATCGTGGTGGGCTCCGCGGTGCCGGCCCTGCTCTGGGGCGTGGCCTTCGGCAACGTCGTGCGCGGCGTGCCGCTGGACGAGAACTTCAACTACATCGGCTCTTTCTTCGACCTGCTCAACCCCTACGCGCTGCTGGCCGGGCTCACCACGCTGCTGCTCTTCTTCACGCACGGGGTGATCTTCGTGTCCGCCAAGACCGAGGGCGACATCCGGGTGCGGGCCCGCTCGCTGGCGATCAAGTCCGGGCTGGTCACCATCGTCGTCGCCGCATCATTCCTGGTCTGGACCACGTTGGCCTACGGCACCCTCGCCTCCGGCATCCTCGCCGCCGTCGCGGCGGTCGCCCTGATCACCGCCTACCTGGCCAACCTGCGCGGCAACGAGCGCACCGCGTTCGGCCTGATGGCCGTGACCATCGGGTTCGCCGTGCTGACCCTGTTCGCGTCGCTGTTCCCCGACGTGATGCCGGCCAGCAACGATGTGGCCAACAGCCTCACCATCGACAACGCCTCGTCGACCCCGTACACGCTGCAGGTGATGAGCTGGACCGCCCTGATCGCGGCCCCCGTGATCGTGGGCTACCAGGGCTGGACCTACTGGGTGTTCCGCAAGCGGATCGGCCGGTCCCACATCGAAGCCGCCGTCCACTAAGCCGCCGTACACTGAAACGGATGCGTCCCCTCGATCCTCGGCTTCTCACCCATGCCTCCGCCGCGCGGTGGTTCCTCCTCGTCGGCGCGGTCCTGGGCCTGGCCCAGACCCTCACCGTCGTCGCCTTCGCCTGGTTCCTGAGCCAGAGCATCACGCTGGCGGTGGGCGGCGCCTCGCTGGAGTCGGTGTCCGGCACGGTGGCCGCGCTGGCCGCCGTCGTCATTGTGCGGGCCACACTGGTCTGGCTGCTCGAGGTCGCCGCCAGTCGCGGGGCCGCGGCCGTGAAGAGCCAGCTGCGCACAGCTGTTCTCGGCCGGCTGGCCGAGCGCGGTCCGGACTGGCTGGCCGGCCAGCAGTCCGCCCGGGTGGCGACCACGGTGACGAGCGGTCTGGACGCTCTCGACAACTACTTCGCGCGGTATCTGCCCCAGCTGTTGCTGACCGCCATCGCAACACCGATCCTGGTGCTGGTGATGCTCTGGCAGGACCCGGCCAGCGGGATCACTGTGATCATCGTCCTGCCGCTCATCCCCGTGTTCATGATCCTGATCGGGCAGGCCACCCAGGTTGTGCAACGGCAGCAGTGGGATGCCCTTCAGCGGCTCTCGGCCGGTTTCCTCGACGTCGTCGGCGGCCTGGCCACCCTGAAGATCTTCGGTCGGGACCGCCGCCAGACGGCGCGTCTGACCAGCCTCACCGACGAGTACCGGGGCCGCACCATGAAGGTGCTGCGGGTCTCGTTCCTCAGCGGGTTCGCCCTCGAGCTGGCCGGCAGCCTCTCGGTCGCCCTGATCGCCGTGTCGATCGGGTTGCGCCTCGTCGACGGGTCGTTGCTGTTGGGCGTCGGCCTGTTCGTGCTCCTGCTGGCCCCTGAGGCGTTCCTGCCGGTACGCCAGGTCGGTGCGCAGTTCCACGCCGCGGCCGACGGCCTCGCCGCGGCCGAAGAGGTGTTCGCCATCCTCGACGACG
>Ga0247807_10001663_pt1 | contig 12832 bp, 11 predicted proteins | sample UWRJL074202C1_FD_179931 | JGI IMG/M metagenome (GOLD analysis project Ga0247807, IMG submission 179931) | Plant litter microbial communities from Arlington Agricultural Research Station in Wisconsin, United States - UWRJ-L074-202C-1 | ecosystem: Environmental > Terrestrial > Plant litter >...
TTCATCTTACTGGCCTTAAGTAATAACTGATTTGATACCTTATCATGGCAATAATCATTTCTGAATTGCATCAGATATCCAGTACTTCCTTTTTTTAGTATAAGCTGATGGACCTGCCCCGGACGCATAAAAAAAACAGAATGGTCACCAACTTCGTATGGTTTAAAGTCTATCTCATGGCTGCCCTCTGCTTTTTCTAAAACAAGCATATAAAAAAAATCATGCCTGTGAAGTTCCTGAACCATTTCACCATGAGATATTAGCGGCTCAATATTACGGATACTGAAGCGATCAGAAAAATCCGGTTCTTTTTGAGTTTTATTAATATGCCTTATTGGAATTTTGTCCATTCAAGAGTATTCGTGCTAACGATTAAGTACTGCCCTGACAGAGAATGCAAAGCATTTGATACAGACGAATGTACAAAAAGGGCCTTACAAAATGATATTCCCTATATAGAATAAATTCTGTCATAAAATTTATAGACTTAGTGCAGTTTTTATAATTGACATTTCACTTTTTGTTACCTATGACCCTATTTGTACCAATTTTTTATAAGTAGTTTCATGCTACTTATGGAAATATTTGATAACACTGTAGAAATGATAATATTGGATATTGAAAGTACCAATGTTCAGATCATAGAACCCAAAATTGAGAATGAGACTTTTGAATTATGCCATGACCCGGCACTAGAATCAAATTTAGCAGGAAATATTGGAGTTCTACTTGTCAGATCTATTTTGAACAAATTAAATATTGATGAGCATCGTGTATTTAAATGGAGATTGGATAATAAATATAAACAATATCAAATCTTAAACCATTACATTCCTAATTGCATGGCTGAAACCATTAGTCTTTCTCAACTATTAAAAGAAGATAATGGCATTCAAAAAATCAGAGAATTATGTGAAAAAGGCTTTTTTATTAAGTCAACTGTAGGAGATGGTTCTGGTAGAGATAACAGTTTCGATAGAACTGCTGAATTAGATGAGATCATAAGTTTGTACCAAAATGATGATGAAGAGAAATGGGTATTACAAAAAAAGCTGAACTTTAAAAAAGAATTTAGAATTCACACATTTCATAAAGACTTAATACATGGCCTCACTTCTATAACTGAAGGTCTGGATTTATCTGATAGCTATGCTGCTGAAGAATTTGTGAAAATAATTTTAGCAAATTTGCCTGATACAATCTTACAGGGTACATTAATTGGATGGGACATTGGGCTAACAGATAATAATGAACATTATGTAATTGAGGCTAACATAACAGGATTTCATCCGGAATTTAATCGTGGATTTCAAACAAGCGGATATTTTGGAGATCCTAATTATGGGGCAATTATGTCTGCCTGGCTCAACAACTATTTTAGAAGTAAGTATAATATTTCAATAGATTCTATTGAATCAAGCTTGTCCTCAAGTAATCAGTTTTATGAGGATTTTATATTTTATTCATCAGTATTTAACAGTCAACATCTGAAGATAATTGAGAATAAAAAAGATGTTAATACCTCTGCTATTATATATTTAGGTGAATCAACCGATAGTCGTTTACTTATGATAGCTAGTTATTTCAGGCTGGCAAATTTTGCCAGTCTGTATCATTTGATAGTAAATGAAGAGAATTTTTCGAAAGTCAGTAAGTTTTTCGAAGGAAAAAAATCTATAGAAATTTTAATTGAAAACTCATTATTTACAAAGGATGAATATTTATTAATCAAACAATTAAGCTATGAGAAGCGAAAGAGCATTTATTATCATCGTGTGCTTCATCAAATTAAGGAAAAATCGTGTTTGATTATATAAAATTATAATACCAGTTTGTTTTAATAATTTTATTTAAAGTGCGATGGTTTACAAAATTGCTTTCTGATCTGTTTTACTTTTGCATAAAATCCTATACTCTCTTTGTCGGCAAGAAAATCCATTGTCTGAAGAAGCTCCTCTTTAATCCAACTATGTTTTGTGTTTAAATTAGCTAAAATATTTAAGCAATGGGATTTTATTGCAACAGGAACATCAGGATCAATCAACCAGCTAAAAACAATATCTGTTAAAATTCCGGTGTTATAATCCATTATGATTTCTTGTATCGCTAAAGAGGCTTTTTTACTGGTCATGAGTGCCAGGATTTTACTATAATGCCGGCGTGCTGATAGATTGTTCTGTTCGGGAAGCTTAACCAGAAAATATTCCGCATAAGCCAGAAATCTTTGCTGATGCAAAGAATATACATTCTCTAATATCCACGCTGCTCTGAATCCTATTTGTTGATCCTGATGAAAAGTTAAATCAATTAATTCTTTGATTGAAAAAGTCACATCTGATGCAATTGCGGCTAATTTTTTTACTTTGTTTTTTTCGATTGTCGTTTTTAAAATTTCGAGCAGAGAATTGTATGACATGATTAAAAATGTTCTTCATATGGTGTTTGACCTGGTGTTTCAAGTTTTACACTTTTCACTTCACCAGCTCCTTCAAATTCTATCCGGATGCCTACAATCCTTCCCAGATTATTTTCATGTGAATTACTGAAAATTTGTTTGTTATTAAGGTATATCATTAGCTTTTTTTGATTAATCTGGCAGCTTAAGTGCTGAAATTTATTGAAATCACAACCAAAAGCACTCATATCAGTAGTTTTACCATCAATCAATTTGTCGCCCGTAAATAATCTAATGTCAGCAGTGCAACCTTTACTCGTCAACGGTATGACAATTGCCTTCCCTATACCTAAAATAACAACTTTTGTGCTGCGGCACACAGATTGTTCAAGAGTTGATGTGTTTTTTAAGACAGTATTCAAAGTAAAATTCCCAGCATCAATCCCATTATACTCTTTAACGTTTGAAAATTTCACCCACACGCCATTAAACACCTCCGTTCCTGTTTTACGCTGCAATAAAGTACTATTTATACCCATATAACCAGTATTTTTTATTTCCTGATCAGATAGATAAACAGGCACTGGATTTTTATCAATAATACCTTTCCAGCCTTTGGTTTTGATAAAAACAGTTGTTTCTTTTTTAATGAAACCATTTACTATCAATTTGGCTAAAAAATAACCTGGATGGTAATATATAGAAGTGTGTATACTGTCACTGCCAGATACTTTTTCACGACGTGCCGGATCCCACGACTGCTGGATGTAAACACTGTCTTGAACGGAAGTATGGAAGTTAAACACAACAGAATTTGGCAGATCATCTGATATCACTCTGCTTGTGAAAGTTGCAGCTCTTGTATTATTCCTTGTCTTTTCGTGCTTCAGTATCCAGAAAAGAAACACACCAAAAATCAGAATACCAGCAACAATCCATATTCTTTTATAAGAATATATTATTGAATCTGATTTCTTATTCTTTTCACCTGTAGAATCTGGTATTGCACTGAAAGAATTTAAGTCATGATACCGTTTAAAATCTCTCCAGCTATTGTAATTGGCAAAACGTGCCATTGCATTCAGTGTAACCAAAGAAGGAAAGCTTTGGTATCTTACTTTCCCCCATATCCTTTTTAATGTTGACACACTCAATTGAACCTGAGTCTTCTCAAATATTTTTATTCTGAGTTCTTCATATTCTTCACTTCCCCATTCACTACTATTGCCCCAATTTAACAATTGTTCAATTTGCTGTTTGCATAAATGCAAATGTTCGTTTTCTTCTCTCATTTAATTACAGAATAGAACAATTTATAATAAATATTATCATATGAATGAACTTGAACGAAGTTGAACGCTTATCATGCCCTATTAATTAATGATTTTCTCAGCTTTGACCAAAGTTAAAAATCAGCACAAATGAACAGAAATTATTATTTTAAAACCTTTTTTATTTTATTCTTATACACGGGAATTTGTTCGGCACAGCAAAATATTAAATATGATTTAGACGGAGCATTAAAACAAAATAAACTGCTGTTTAATCCGGATCAAAGTGTAACGCCGCTTATTGATGCTAATAAAGATGGAGTGTCCAGCAATGGGATTGTCTGGATTAAAGACCTTGAATTTTCAACAGGTACAATTGATATAGACCTTAGAGGTAAAGACATTTTTCAGCAAAGTTTTCTGGGTATTGCTTTAGGACTTGATACTACAACATTTGAGGCCATATATTTTCGCCCCTTCAACTTCCAGTCTACGGATTCGCTGAGAAGAAAACATACCGTACAATATATAAGTGAACCTGCTTATCCATGGGAAAAACTCAGAAATGAATTTCCTTTGGTATATGAAAATGCAACAAAACCATTTCCTTTGGCAAGGGCATGGTTCCATGCAAAAATTGTAATTAAAACAGATGAAATCTCTGTGTATGTGGATCATTCCTCAAAAGTATCTCTTCAGGTTAAAAGGCTAAACAAAATACAAAAAGGAATGATGGGTCTATGGACATATGGTCTAAAAGGTGATTTTGCTAACCTGGTTATAAGCGATCAGAAATAACATTGAACAAATACACACTACTATAGATGAATCTCCTGTGTTTGTTATTCTGTGAAACCTGCTATTATTTTATATTCGTATCCCATCTTAATCTGAATTTTGGCTTATCACTAATTGTGTAATGTTATAGGTCCTGATTGGTAATAAACCGTAGAATTATATAATATTCCACTAATAATTTACAAAAAATTTTTATGTTTGCTGTCTAACAAAAAAGATATGAAAGATAATACATTATCAGCCCTTTTAGGCTTTTTCTACATTGGAGTATGGGCATTTATCGTTCTGGGAGTTTTATTCTGTTCTTAATCAGATAGCTTAAACAATTACCACAACTTGCTTTCCGCTTACAATAATATTCATATTTAATATTGTAAGCGTATTCAGCAATTACAACAAATTTGATTTCTGGAATAGCTTTACATTGGTATTCATTTGATTATCATCAATTTGTATAATTCTATAGCCAAAAGTTGAACTATCAATTTCAATCATTTCTGATGATTTCTGGATTTGATAAGAACACGCGGGCGATGAATACTGCCTGATATTCCTATCTGTTAATTCATCAGTCATATGATAATGCCCACAAAAAATGATAATTTCATTTTCGAGGGCAAGTAAAATATCCCTGATTTCCTCTCTGCCTTTTAAAGCGGCACCAACTTTATCAATTGGGGTCCTGATTTCCAAAACGGGGTGATGTATAAAAAGGATTATCTTTTTTGTACTATTCAGTTCTTGTTTCAACCAATCAAACTGAACAGGGCTTACAGAATTAGACGAAGAGTCCAGATATATGTATCTGAAATAATCATCTTCACGGGTATAATTCAGTTCTTTATGGTAACTGTGACCGGCCCGGTAATATTTGATAACTTCTGAGTAGGTATCGTGATTCCCCAAAACCATTGAGAGTTTGAAATCAAACTTATAAATCGTATCGAAGAACCATTTATTCGCTTCTTTGGTGCCAATATCACCTCCAAATATGATTTCAGTAATTCCTTTGCTGGTGATATCATCAAGAATCAACTTTAAATTATTTTTATTTTCTTCAGCATCATTATTATATCGCATATTTTTCGACCTGCCTCCAACCTCTTCTTCCAAAATGATTTTCTGACCTAAATGAGCATCAGTTATATAAGCAATTGTTTTACCTGCCATCTTATTTTTTATAAAAAACCTGTTTTAAACTCCTATTCCTAAGGCATCGTATAAACCGAGCTGACCTTTTGAGGTAATTGCCAAAGCACGCGTATTCTCTATTTTTCGCATCCAATCTTCAGCAATTATTTTCTTTAAAATAGCTGTACCTAAAGAACCAGCCAGATGCGGTCTTCTTTCACTCCAATCAAGACATGGCCGTGCAAACGGTCGTTTCTGTTTTAACAGGACACCTGTATCAATACCAAAATCTTCAAAAAAAAGTTGTCCTTTAACAGTCAGATTATAGGCCTGATCTTTTTCAATAAGATATTCAAGATTTAATAACTTGTCGGTAATAGCTACACCCGTTTTACCTGCAATGTGATCATAGCAAGTTCTGCAATATTTAAAAGGCATATCCCTGGTAACAGGTATTATGGGCTGTTTCTGTAGTGGAATTAAGTTTGCTATTGCCTCTACAGCATAGGCTACTTCATCTCTGCTATAACTGAAATACCTATGCCTGCCCTGACTGCTCACTTTTAACAAATTAGCTTGTACCATTTTCCCCAGATGCGCACTTGCACTTTGAGGAGAAACTTCTGCAAATAAAGCCAGCTCTGTAGCAGTATAGGCTTTTCCGTCCAATAATACCCATAACATTTTGATACGTGCAGGTTCACCTATTAATCCAGCTACGTGTACCAATTTTCCGAGTTCCATGTTCAAAGATACCCTATTGCTGAAATACATATTTCATTTTGAAATGAAATATGTATTTCAGCAATAGTTCTGATTCTGATATAACACAAAACTTTAGTCAAAAAAATAGCGGGGAAGAATCGACACAAGAGTAATAAAAATTAAATAATTATCTTTACCCTTCAAAAAACACCATAATGATTAAGCTGTTACCCTTTTTTTTATTTATTTTTTTATTTAGTTCCTGTATTAAAACAACTGAAGGACCATATTCCGACTACAGATTTGAGGTTTCATGTGATAATTGTATTATCAATATTAAAACCGGATCAGATCTTCAAACTTATCATGTAAGAGGATATCAATCAATCCCTTACAACCATACCTTACCCAGGATAACTGTATCTTTGTGGACTGATAACGATATAGATTATACTACAGTACGATTTGTTGGAAGTGGTTATGACAGAACACTTTTTGATAATGATCTTTATTACAATGATCCTGCAGTTACAGTAGATCTTAATTTATAAGATCTGCTAAGATTATTTGATTAAATGCCAGCGGTTCAATTCATCTTTTATTGTGCCAAGCACCGCTTTAGCTATCATTCCTCTTAGCAAAATTCTTGTGCCTATCCATAAAAAGAATTTGTGAACTGGTTTGTATTTCACCAAATTAAGGATTACAGCCTGTACCCTTTTTTTCAACGCATAATTAAATTTGCTGATCATTTTCCAATTCACGGCCGGCCAGTTAGTGCCAGAGCTAAACATTAATTGCGGAAAGGTATAATCAACGTCATTCACTATCGGAATAATCTGCCAGTTCTGATCTACCAGAGAACGATATTTATTAGAATCAATTCCTTCATATCCAGCTTTAAAAATAGGGTTTTCATTTTTGGCACTATCAGGAATAGTAAAATAGTCACGCAAAAATATTTTACAATTATGCCTGCCCAGGAAATAATCATGCACTCTGAATTCTTTATTCAAAAATCCACTAAACCCTCCCAGTGCACTACTGGCGATAGCCCGTTCGCCCTGAACATGCATTTTTGTACCATCAGCTTTTCTGAATTCTCTGGAGGGATCAATTAAATATTGCCCGGCACAATTTTCATTCATTGCATCTACAACCTGATTTGCTTTTGACCGCATTTGACTAATCATAGCTGATAATGTTAACCCAATCACATGCATTAATCTGTCTATCAGTTTAATATCTACTGGTTTACTACCCGGAAAAGGCGCTATCATTAATACTGTAGAATTAAAAGTGTTATAATTATTATAGAGTTCAGGATCAGATTGCCCACAGGCTTCACTCAAAACATCCCTGACTTTATCAAAAGGTTCATTATTGATCATCCCTCCATCAATATTTAAAGATTGATAAGGATCTGCATTGATCTGAATCGCCTGAAGCATTTTTTTATCAAACAGCGGGTTATTATTGACTGCATCTTTTGAACGGGTAATCTTTCTCGCCTTAAATCCGACCGGGAAAGCACCAGTAGCCATAGCTGCATCTATAGCGGTACGGACATTAGTTCCGGTTTTTATATTAAGCGGCATCCAGCCGGGTGTATTGTTTTGCAGAGATTCATCTGATGTCAATTCAAAGCAGGCATAATCCTGATGAACCTTCATATAATAAGGCCGTTTTGAACCTTGCGCATTAAAGTTCACATTATAAGTAAATCCACCAAGATTACTCATTGTAGTAAATAATTTCAGTTTCGGTGGAAAAAAAGATGGCAATGACTTCCATACAATTTTTTCCTGGTTTTTAGGTTTCAATACCCTTTCGGCAACTTCGTCTATAAATTCACAATTCAAAGCTGATACTACGCTCTCTTTAATATCATTAGTTTCCAGCATTTTTGAAAACATATCGCTGCCGGTAAGATCTACCCATGAATGATATAAAATATGATCTTTATGTTCTTCTAAAAGATCAGATCCGGCCTTATCTATGGGATACATTTCCTGCTGTAATGCAGCTGCAGTAATAATAGCTGTCATCCCTCCTGCCGAAGCACCACCCAGCACCGGTATTTCGACTTTATGTTTTGGCATTCCCGGCTGCCCTCTGACTTTTTCATAAGCTTCGAGCGCTTCGAGCAAATAATCCATGACTCCCGCTGTATAAGCTCCTGCCGATACTGCCCCTGCCATGCAAATACCCAGATAAAATTTTCCAGGTTCTTTTGATACATTTATGTTATCATCCATAATTGAGATCATGTTTATTCTGATTATTATTCTGAATTATAAAGATAATGAAGACATTACAATCACTATCCTTTACAATCCCATGCAAAACAAATTTTACCAGCCTATACCGTAATCTTCACCATGATTACTGGACCCTCCCCATAAACTACCATGTTTCCAATCAAAATAAATAGCATTAACTGGTCCGCTGGTACGGTCACCAAAACTTAATGTATAGCCCATTTTCTTTAATTCAGTCCTGGTCTCTTCTGTTGTATTATCATTTAATAATATCTGACCTGGTTTAGACTGGCGATCTGTTATCTTCGTTCCTCCTAATGAAAGCCAGAGCTGATTTGTATTGAAATTTGCAGCTTCTGTAGCTTGCTGTACATTCATCCCGAATTCTGTAATGTTCAGGAAGAATTGCAAAAGGTTCTGATCCTGCGTATCACCACCCTGTACTGCAAAAGATAAAAATGGTTTACCATCTTTTAATGCCAATGATGGTGATAAAGTAACCCTTGGTCTTTTGCCCGGTGCAACTATATTAAAAGGATTTAATGCAGAATCAAGAACAAAACTCTGCATCCGCTGACTCATCCCAATACCTGTATTTCCGGCGATACAAGCTGGCAGCCAGCCTCCGCTTGGAGTTACAGAAACTACCCACCCCTCTTTATCAGCTGCCTCCACAGAAGTTGTACCTAGCCAAAGTCTGTTCTGGTAAACACTATCAGGAGAATTATTTGTCATATCATGTTGAGGAGCAAAGTTTCGTGTGGTCAGATCAAGTTCATAACCTCTGTCTTTCAGCAATTTTATATATGGATTTTTCTTTCCTTCAAAAAGGTATGGATCACCTGGTCCAATACTGGGATCATTCTTCTCATATTGTATTAATCTGGCCCGCTGTTTTGCATATTCCTTACTTAACAATCCTTTGATTGGTTCACGTGGTTCTGCATAAGAATCACCATAGTAAAAATCACGATCAGCAAATGCAAGATTCATTGCCTGATAAAGTGTATGAATATATTTTGAACTGTTGTAGCCCATCCGCTTTAAATCAAAATTTTCCAGAATATTTAATGCCTGCAGCATAACCGGTCCCTGTGTCCATTGTTGCATTTTATAAACATCAATTCCTTTATAGTTAACCATCAGTGGTTCTTCTTCCAGAGGTTTCCATTTCGCCAGATCTTCCATGGTCACTAAACCACCTTGCTGCTGGGTGCCGCGTACAAATTCCTGAGCGATGTCACCAGTATAAAAACGATCATATGCTGCCATTATAGCTTGCTTCCTATTTTTACCCTGCCTTAAAGCTTCCTGTTCTGAAGCCACCATTTTTTGAAGTGTAGCCAGGAGATCTTTTTGAATAAAGATTTCACCTGTTTCGGGGGCTTCTCTTTTTTCACCGGGATGTGTCAAAAACACCTTTTTACTATATGGCCATTTTTCAATCTTTGATTTTCCACGTTCAATACTATTTGCTGCCTGAGCTTCAATAGGATAACCTGCGGCCATTTCCATTGCGGGCGAAAGTACTTCCTCAAGACTTAGTGTTCCGTAATTTGCCAACATATAAAGGAGTCCGCCGGGTGTACCAGGTGTGGTTGCCGACATAGGGCCGTATTCAGGAGGAAAATTATACCCTTTATTTTTAAAGAAATCAACAGTAGCGCCACTTGGTGCAACTCCCATTGCATTAATGGCAATTACCTTTTTAGTTTTCGGATTATAGATCAGTGCCTGAGTTTCACCTCCCCAGCTTAACGTATCCCACATGGTACAGGTTGCTGCCAGCATAGCACAGGCTGCATCAACTGCATTTCCACCTTTTTGAAAGGTCATAGAACCTGCTGTTGCAGCTAAAGGCTTACCAGTGATAGCCATCCAGTTACGCCCATGTAATATAGGTTTTTGAGTTTGCTGGGCAGCTAAAGGCATTACAGAAACTGCAGAGAGAAATAATGCTGATACAAAATGCTTCATAAAAATCTATTAGCATGTAAAATAGGTAATTTTAAAATAAGGCATATAAAATTAATTATCTTCGCGCTCTTTAATAGAACTGAAGGATATGAAATTGGAAGAACAACTGCTAAAAAGAAGCGAAAACAAATGTGAATTATGCGAATCCACAGAAGCTCTTACATTATATGAGGTACTGCCTCAATCGACGAGTAATGAAGATAACTGTTTGATCATCTGTGATAAATGTCTGGCACAAATTGATAAAAAAGAAGTATTGGACAGCAAACACTGGAGTTGTTTAACAACAAGTATGTGGAGTGAAATACCAGGTGTACAAGTAGTTTCATGGCGCATGCTTAACCGCCTCAGTAACGAAAGCTGGGCAGCTGACAGCCTTGATATGATGTATCTTGACGAAGATAGACTTGCATGGGCTAAAGCAGCTGGTGGACTTGACAATGATACTGATACTATTGATTTCCATAAAGATAGTCTTGGTGCTTTACTTCAAACTGGTGACACTATAGTTTTAACCAAATCATTAGACGTGAAAGGTTCCCAGTTAAATGCAAAAATGGGTACTGTTGTTAAAAATATACGTTTAGTTGATAACAACACTGACCAGATTGAGGGTAAAATTGAAGGTCAGGTTATTGTTATCCTTACCAAATATGTAAGAAAACAAGGATAACCCGCCATATATTTATTTGAATGAATCAGGAGGGATCTGACTTCAGAACCTCCACTTCATAAATCAATGCTGCCCCGGCAGGAACATCCTGGTTTCCTGCATTTCCAAGAGCCAGTGAAGATGGAATATAAAGTATCCATTTAGAGCCTTCCGGCATCATTAATACCCCTTCTCTCAAACCATCCAAAGCTTTATCCAAATGATGCACCCATGGCTTTTGATCATCATAAGTACTCCATATTTTCTTTCCGTTGACCAGTGTAGCCGTATAGTGAAGGGTTACTTTATCCCGCTCTGATGGTTTAGGACCACTACCCTGTTTAATAATTTTATATTGCAATCCTGAAGGAGTAACGACTACGCCGGGCTTAGTTTTGTTCTTTTCTAAAAATGTAAGGCTTTCCTCTTTTCCAGCTTTCATGGGATCTTTCAGATTAAATGCATCATGGTATGATTGATTAGGTTTCAGATAGATCTTTTTATGCGCATAATCCAGAATAACGTTAAAACGCTTGATGATTTCAATCCCTAAAATCCCTAAATAACCATCTTTTGGCTCAGCTTTATCATTAACTGTTAATCTTATACGCATTTTCCCAAAATCAAAACCATTAAATGACATAGATTTAATAGTTGCCACCTGATCTTGTGTTTTGGCATTCAGTCCTCTTGATGTATGGGTAGTAATTTCACCCAGTTTACTATTAAAATCATGGAATTTACTAAAAGGGGTACTTACAATTAATGAAAAAACATTCCCTGTATCAAACATAACCCTGCCTGTAAATGTCTCTCCGTTTGCTAAAGTAATTGATATTGGAAAACGCGGTATCAAAATGTTTTTGCTAAATTCAAATGGAATACAGGTGTATCCTGTGGTATCAACTGATTTAATCTGGTCATAAAGTGATATTTTTTTCTGATCAAAATCTAGTTTGGTTATATATTTATTTAAAACCTCATATCCAATTATACCGTCTATTTTTGTTCCTATTGCAGTAGAAAGTGAAGCAAAATTAATCAACACCATATTGATATCTTTAAGCTCAACATTCCCCAGTTTTATATTCTGGTGCAAAGCCATAGTATAATTTTGCGCTCCGCCTGATCCTGCAACTGATACAGTTTGCCGGTTAGCCTTACTTATACTTACACGCTCGGCAGTTAAAGAATCTATTGACATCCCTGTTGCACCAGAGTCAAAAACAAAGTTTAAAGTATCACTTTGATTAGTCTGTACTTTAATAAACAGGTGTGTACCTTTAAATTCAAAAGGAATCTGGGTAATCTGAGCGTTTAATTCTGTTCTGCCTATTAATATTAAAGAGGCAATTAATATTTTTTTTACAAATTTCATCTGGTTGTATTGTGTTACCATGAAGGTATAGAAGGCACAAGACTCTACTGTCATCAACAGTCTGCTCATACTATACTCTTTACAGATTAAATACGAACAAATAAAGCTACACTGAATTTGTTTTATACTTATATTTTTTTAATTTCACAGCTACTGGTATTATTACATTCTACTAAAAAACTGTATTCATACTGCGTTAATCAGATTTCTGGTTTGAAAATTAATGATAAGTTATGATGATAAATACCTTATTTTTTCCGAATG
>Ga0247807_10001665_pt1 | contig 12829 bp, 13 predicted proteins | sample UWRJL074202C1_FD_179931 | JGI IMG/M metagenome (GOLD analysis project Ga0247807, IMG submission 179931) | Plant litter microbial communities from Arlington Agricultural Research Station in Wisconsin, United States - UWRJ-L074-202C-1 | ecosystem: Environmental > Terrestrial > Plant litter >...
TACAAGATATGCTTGTATACGGAAATGGTATTATGATGGTTTCATGGGAAGGCGATATGCCTCACATGACTAACATCCCTTTGCGTGATTTCTTTGTTGACCCTACTGCTACACACATGAACCGACCAGGCACTCCTGGTTATCCTAAGTATGCAGGTTATCGTTTCCTTACTACTGTTGAAGAACTAAAGAACCGTAAGATTGTTGACCCAGAAACTGGTGATATGAAACTTCTTTACAATAACCTTGATGACATCGGGGAATTAAACGAAGACGACCCAACTGACAAGACTGTTAAAGAGAAGCTACTTGGTAGTACTCTCCCAGACAAGAAGGGTCAAGTTGAGGTAATCGTATATTACACACGTAAGAAAAAGATTATCATTGCTAACCGTGAGACTCTTATCTACGATGGTGAAAACCCATACAAGCGAGAGAAGAAAACTAAATCAGTTACTCGTATTGTTGATATGCAACCTATGACTACAGATGTAGAGTTCCCAGAGATTAAGGGATTCCTACCATTTGCAATTCTGAGGAATTATGTTGATACTAGTTTATTCTACGCTAAGGGTGATGTAGAAGTTATCCTTCCACGACAAGAACGATTGAATGACATCTCTAGCCAGAAGACAGACAACCTTACTTACGTGATGAATAACATGTGGCAGATTGACCCACAATACAAGCACTTGGCTGAACAGATTGAATCCTTCCCAGGAGCAGTCTTCCCTCTACCACAAGGTGCATTAACAGCAATCGAGAAACAATCTATCGGTGCTGACGCTGACAATGAGATGTTCCGTATCAAGGAAGAAATGCGTCGTGCTACAGCAGCTGACGAAGTTATCCAAGGTGTATCTCAGGATAAGGGTCGTGTTACCGCTACAGAGATTCAAGCGCAAATGAACCAAGCTTCACAGCGATTCTCTACTAAGCTCACAAACCTTGAAGATGAAGGTTACGCACAACTTGGACGTATTATCTTTAAGATGACACAAATCTTCGTTGACCAAACTATGGCTGTTAAGGTCGTAGGTGCAGATGACGGAATGAAATGGCGAGACTTCGACCCAGAGGAATACTCAGGTGAATACGAACCTAAGGTACAACTCGAAAGCACAACTAAAGCAGTTCGTGCAGAGGAAGGTCAGAAGTATGCTCTCATCCACCAGATGTTTGCACAATCACCTTACGTTAACCAGTTCGAGTTTACGAAGCTCTACCTTGAAGCTATGCTCGATATGAACGCAGATAAACTCAAGAAACTTGTAGTAGACCCAGCGAATAACCCAGCTCCTCCAGTTGCTCCACCAGAAGCAGGACAAGCTAATATTCAAAACCCAGGTGGTGTACCATCAGGTCCATTACCAGCAGGAATTTAATCATAGGAGACCAATACAATGGCAAAAGATAACGAGAACGCACACTTACAAGAACAAATCGTAGCACAATGGGTAGCATTTTCCCGCACAGACGCTTATAAAGACTGGATTCTGAGCATGGAAGAAACGATGTCGATGATTCAAGACAACGTAGACAACATGACAGAGTCTCGTCCTACCGCTGTTCCTGGCTTGCAAACTAAGCAACCTATTGATAGTGAACGAGCAGCCTTAATCAACCAACGAAAAATGGGAATTAAGTACGCAATTCAGTATCCACAGCTACGAATTGAAAGTTCGCAAGAATAATCTTCAAGAAAAGTGTTGACAGCACAAAACAATAGTGTTATAACTATAACTGTACTACTGTTAAAACGTAGTCACCCAAAACTAATCAAAACAATCAGGAGTATCCATGACGGAAACTACAACCCCTACTGACGAAGTAGTTGATACAACTGTTGGCTCGCCTAGCGACTTACCAGCAGACACAACAACAGAACCAGCGGTTGACTCAGTTGAAGATACTGCGTCCGAGGAAACTACGGAACCAGGCTCGAATGACTCACCCAACGGAGAGGAGAGCCAATCACAGGTTGACGCAGACCTCAAGCGGTTCGCCAAAAGCCAAGGATTTGACCCAGACAATTTGTCAGAAGGTGAAATCAAGGCACTAGGCATTGCCCAAAAGCAAGTAAGAGAGACCCGCAAGCAACTCGAAACACAAAACAAAGGTGCAGTTGAAAAAGCAATAAGTGAGATTGATAAAGAATCTGACTTACCAGACCGTGAATATTTCGATTTTCGAATGAAACAACGAGATATGGTCGATAGCATTCGACAGTACTGGAATGAAAACCCCGATGACCGAACATATGAAGCCGAAGCCATTGCAATTCTCCAAGCTGAGAAAGAGCAATATGGTGACGACGCTATGCTACGTCTCGCAGGTAACATGCCACGTTTAGTAAGAGAAGCTAAGCATAACGCTGGTGCATTTGACCCAGAAGTTATTGCCGAAAAAGGACGCAAGGAAGAAAGAGAACGACTGAACAAGTTACAATCAGGCTCAGCAGATGGCGCACATGCTTCAACGTCTGACACGCCAACAAAAGATGAGGTCACAGTAGACTGGATTAAATCAGAATACGACCCAACTAATGCTGAACACAGAGCGAAACTTGACAAGTTTATGAATGGTGGCGGGAAAGTATATTAAGTATTTTTCCTAAGGAGTCCATCACATGGCAACTTTTCCAATGAACACTCCTGCCAACTCACCTGTCGTAATTGACGAAGTCTGGGCTAAAGAAATCCTAGAAAACCGACGTAACCGTCTGGTTATGGAACAATTAGTTAACCACGACTATGAGGGGCAGATTAAAAACCACGGTGACACTGTTCACATTATCTCTCTACCTGACATGGTAGCACAGGACATCGTTCCTGGTACTGAGATGACAGTCACTCCACTTGTACCAACCGAACAACTCTTGGTCATTGACCAGTACAAGGGTGTACCAGCTGAAGTTCAAGACATGCTTATGAAGCAGTCTACATACGACCTTCGCCGTCCATACACTGAGAAAATCGGATTCGCACTTGCAGACGCAGTTGACAAGTACCTCATCGGTCTTGCCCTCGCAGGTGTAGCAGCAGGTAACACTCTTACCGCTGTGTCAGCATTGAACAAAGCAACTCTTGTAGCTGCTCACGCAAAGCTTGACGCGTTGAACGTACCAACTGAAGGTCGTTCGCTCATCATCAACGGTTTCGGTAAAGCCGACCTACGTCTTGACCAAGATATGTCTTGGGCAGAACGCCAAGGTGCAGGTAACTCTATCGCTGGTGCTGGTTACGCAGGTGTTATCTACGATACACCAGTATACGTAACAAACCAGGTTCCAAAGATTAACTCTAACGCCAACTGGGGATTCATTCTTATTCACCGTGACGCACTCACGGCTGCTGTACAGATTGAACCAGAGGTTGAAACTGACCGACGTGTCCTCTCTAAGAGCTGGATTGTTGCAGGTTCTACACTCTTTGGTGGTAAAGTTATCCGACCTGACCACATCGTTGTTATCCCACGAACTGTCTAACAGTAAACGGATAAAGGAAATTGAGGCTTTACAGCCTCTTTTTCTTATGGTATAGTAAACTTAGCATTATTAATAACAAGGAGAATTAACTTGGCTAACACACAACAAAGAGTTACCAATATCACGGCTAATGCAACACCTACCCCTGCTTTCAACGTGTCAGAATATCGTACTCTGACAGCTGATGTATCTGGTACTTTCGTTGCTACGCTACAGGTGCAAACCTCGATAAATGGTACAGTCTGGCGCAACGTAACAGGAAGCACATCAATCTTAAACCTTATCTCAGGTGCATACCTCGCAAGCGGTAACATCACAGGTGCAGGTCTTTATGCCATTGACGTTTCTTCTTTCCAATATGTACGATTAATTTCTACTGCTTATACGAGTGGTACGGTGGTTATTGAAACTACTACAGTAACAACTGGTAACTTGAACCCAACAGGTAACTCTCAAACAGTTGCTGGTACAGTTACAGCTAACCAAGGTACACTCGCTCCTGGTACAGCAATCAGCGTAGTATCAGCAGCTACTACTAACGCTTCTATTCAAAAGAGCACAGCAGGTAACTTATTTGAAATTACAGCCTCTAACCCTACAGCTACAGCTGCTTACTTGAAGCTTTATAACAAAACTACAGCTCCAACAGTAGGTACTGACGTTCCAGTCATGACCGTTCCAGTTCCAGCAAACTCATTCGTAAGCTATGTTCCAGGTGGACAGGGTAAGCGATTTACTACAGGTATCGCTATGGCTCTTACAGGTGCTATCACAGCAGCTGATACAACCGCAGCAGTCGCTGGTGTACAAATTCACGGAACATATATCTAGGAGTAAACTATGGCAGCTACATTTGAATATAACGAAGACAACGGAGCAGCTACAGGTTCCCCAGCTAAGGGTACTACTCGTAACACAGCCGTAACACAGGTAAACTGGAAATCGGTTGACGATGTAGCAACTGCCTATAGCGCAGCCCCTATCAACGCTGGTGAAAACAGTCATCCTAAGTATCAATTTGGTAAGTTCACAGGAACATTTAACCAGATTAGCAACGGACTATGGGCGCACACAGCAGGAGCACTGCCTACTAACACGACTCTTTACGGAGCAGTTACTAGCACATATGCAACTCCATCTCAATCTGCTACGGCAGGTCTGAGCGATATCAGCTCAATTACAGCAATCACATCAGGTTCAGCAGTAAACTTTCACACTACTGGTCCTGAGGGCGCAAGCCCAACATCTACGCTAAGTGCCGCAGGTTACACACAATACCTTGTAACTCAAGCACGAACCACAGCGTCAGCGAGTCCAGGAGACAGCGGTAATATTACCCTGACCCTCCGCTACTCAGAAAACTAATAAGGAGAAGGCAATACAATGTCTACAGTAAAAGAACCACTACAATATCTCTGGACAGCATACTTCGATGATGGAACTATCATTGAGCAACCAGAAGATGACCACTATAGTAAATATGATGAATCATTAGAACATAACTTCTCAGCGTTTAGGGATATCCAAGATAAACTTGACGCTGGAAGTAAGGTTGATTTATTCGTACTATTCGGGGATGGCGTACATCACACAGTTAATCTAGTTGATGGAACATTCACAATAGATGGTACGAGGCTATCACTTGTAGAAGATGACGCAGAGCGTGAACTAATCTACTACAGAGATATTGATATGGAACTTGATTTAGAACATGGATTTAAGGAACCTAAGCTTTATTCATATAACTTTGGCTATAAGTACAAAGATGAAAAAGGCAGAGTACAAAAGAAGATAATCACACTTTATGGCTGAATATAGAAAGAATCTGGCAAATGCAATAGTGGGGACGATGACTCCCTCTACTTCTGCTACTTCGATTCCACTTCAAACTGGATATGGTACAACTATGCCAGCAGTTCCTTTCTTCATGACTTATACACCTCCTGGTCAACTATCTACATTAGGTAACAGCGAGATTGTATTAGTCTCCGCAATCTCTACCGATACTCTTACTGTAGTTCGAGCACAAAAGGGTACGACTGCTAAACTCATTGGAACAGGCTGGATTTGTTCTGCCTCAATTCTACGTGAGACATCTTTAGCAGTTGGTGATATTATCACTACATTGAATACGACAGCTCAAACTGGTCGTTTGTTCATGGATGGTTCAACTTATAACAAAGCAGACTATCCATTACTATATGACCATGTAGCTAACAATGCAGCCTATGGTACTACAAGTGGTGGAACTACTTTCACACTTAAAGACATGCGTCAGAAATTTCCTATTGGTAAAGCCGCTTCGGGTACTGGCTCTACTCTTGGTGGCACAGGTGGACAGATTAATCACCGTCACCATGGTTATGGAGATGGAGTAGCTGGTCTATCAGGCGGAGACCTTCGTGCAACAGTTGGTTCTGGTGCTGGACAGGCAGACTCATTGAACTTTCAAGCCCTTGACCCAATCAACCCTAACACGGGTTCAGGTCTGGGTAATGGTACTTATCTTGTTGGTGGTACAAACCGTGGCTCGCAAGGATTCTCCCACTATACAAAGGTAGTTGGTTACACAGGTGAGAACAACCCTCCATACATAGCAGTTAACTTTGAGGTAGTAGCAAGCTAAAAGAATTCTGCCAATACAATGGCTGAGAAAGCAATACAATGGCACAATTTTTTACAAACTTTGATGAATACCCAGTAGGAGATGTAACAACCAGCGGACAAACCGACTGGACTCCTAAGATTAGCAACGGTACATCTGACTATCGTATTATTGATGGTGGAGACCAGGACGGTAAGTTCTTGCGTGTTCAAGCGTCTGGTACAAACGGTTCTCGTGTACTTGCATTTAACCCATTAAATGGTGTAAGTGACAATGTAGAAATACTTGTCAAGTTTTGGATATTCAAATCAGGTTCTACAGGGACAACAGGTAGGTTCGGTGCTGGGTATCTTCGTTATGGTGGTACTACAGAAGCGAGTACAATCGGTTATGCAGGTTCATTCCTTCCAGTCAGCAGTGTTAAGTCAGTAGTATTGCAAGAAGACTCGGTAGGTGTTGTACAATTCTCGAACTATGCTTGGAACATGAGCCAAGATTACTTCATGCGTATGAAAGTATCTGGTAATGACAGGTATATGAAGATATGGACTGCTAATACAGCAGAGCCAGGAAGCTGGACATTATCAAGTTCTGCTACTCCTCCTACCATTGCTAGCCCTTATTCAGGTGTTGGTACTTATCAAGCTGATAGTTATTTATACGTAAAACAATTCTCAGCAGGTACGGCTGGCGACCCTGCTCCAATGTATGTTAATACAGACAAAGCGCAGACAGGTCAGTTCCGTGTAAACGTAATTCCTCCTACAGCTGACGTAGCTGGGTATGGTGGTGGTTATGGTTCTGTAGCTGGTTATGGTCAAGGCTATGCAACTGCTTTATATCCTACTGCTACCATCTCTGATAAAGACCAAGTAGGTCAATTCAGGGTTAGAACAGTAAATGATAAACCTCAAATTGGACAATTTAGAGTTCGCAAGACTTTCGACCAGACACAGGTAGGTAATTTTAGAGTTCGTCAAACCTACGATAAGGCACAGCTTGGTCAGTTCCGTGTAAAGAAGGTACTTGAAAAGACACAAACAGGTATCTTTAGGGTTAAAAAGACATTCGATAATACTCAGGTCGGTAGATTCTGGGTACGCACTATTAATGACAAAGCTCAAGTGGGTGCATTCCGTGTTGCGAGCGAGCCTTCACGACTACAAGTAGGTAAGTTTAGAGTTAAAGTTACTTTAGACAAGGCTCAATTAGGTAGATTCCAGATTGCAGCTCCTACTACACGAGACCAAATAGGTAAGTTCAGAGTCCGCAGGACGTATGATGTAACCCAAATTGGTAAGTTTAGAACCAGAGTTACGTTACTCAAGCCACAAGTGGGTTCATTCCGAGTAAGGGTTACTAATGTAAAAGATATTACAGGACAATTCCGTGTATCTGTCAAGTTAGATAAGACTCAAATCGGTAAATTCAGGGTAACATCTGTCTTTGATAAGAACCAAGTAGGTAACTTTAGGATTATAAAGGTATCTGACCGTGTTCAAACTGGTAAATTCCGTGTTAAGACTACATCAACTACTACTCAGGTAGGACGTTTTCTAGTCCGCACAACAAATGACAAGCACCAGACTGGTCGATTCCGTATTGAATACTTAGGAATTAAGCCACAGGTTGGTAAGTTCCGAATCTACAACAAGGATACATTTGAAGAAGTATTCGTTCCTACTGACCAGTACATAGAAGATATCGAAAGTCAAGGTACTTTAGGCACAGCAGTTCCTGAAACTGGGGTAATCAATGAGTTTGGCGTATCAGTCAATAATGTACTTGAGGACTTCACCGTTCCAGACGGAGGCACTGTTAAGGTATCTGTAGAAACGTATGGCGATATCCGTGGTAACAATGAATGGACAATCTTAATGTTTGAAGGTGACTTCTGGTGGATGGATGAGACAGGATTAAATATCATAGTGCAAGAATACGGAGATGATGATATAATAAACTTAATGCCTAAAAAAGGGAATTACAAAGAAGGAATAATAGAGTATGGCGAATTATAAAAAGCTATCAGAATATGATGTAGACCAGAGTCCTTCTGACGGAGATTTGATACCGTCAATTATCGACAATGGCAATGGTACATATACTAATGTGCTTATTCCTTACGCTCTCCTAAAAGGTGCTCCTGGTGAAGATGGCGTTGGTATACCAGCTGGCGGTACTACAGCACAAGTTCTGAGAAAAGCAAGTGGTGCTGATTATGACGCACAATGGGCTACGATGACTCTTGACAAAACAGCAGTTGGATTGCCTAATGTGGATAATACATCTGACATTAACAAGCCTGTATCTACAGCTACTCAAACAGCCATAAACACTGCTGTAGCTCTAGCAGTTGCTCAAGCTAAACAAGAATCATATCCTATCGGGTCTATGTACTTTAATGCTGACGATGGAACTAACCCATCTACATTGCTTGGATTCGGTACTTGGGTTGCATACGCAGCTGGACGAGTTCCTGTAGGTAAAGCTACATCAGGTACATTTGCTACGGCAGGTTCAACTGGTGGTGCTGAAACACACACACTAAGCTGGGGTGAAATGCCATCCCACACCCACGGTCAATACGTTACAGCCAACGGTGGTCCAGCTATCCGTAAGGACTACGCTGGTGACGGTGGATTTGGACCTTATGACCAAGGACAGCAAACTCAACCTGCTGGTGGTGGTGGAGCGCACAACAACTTGCAACCATATATTACAGTTTACATCTGGAGGAGAACAGCATAATGAAAAAAGAATACATGCCAACAAACTGGCCTATGCACCAAGAGGGATATAACCTTATGGACGAGGAAGCAAAAGACCTATTCCACGGTCTCATTGTTACCAAGGAAGAAGTTACAGAAGACAAAGTAATCAAACACCCTCAATATGGTGACATTAGAGTTACGGTAGGTAACTATCTTCTAACTAGCCGAAAGGGACAGCAAACAGGCATAACTCCTACTGACTTCGAAGCTCAATACAAAGAGCTTAACGTAGAGACAGACCCTATTGACTAAAGTAAAATAAGAGGATATAGTATACATATGAGTTACACATTAGCAGGAATTAGAAACAGAATACTGGTAGACAAACTGGACGACGAAGATTTCGACCCAGCTGTTCTTGATAACTTCATTAATGACGCACAACGAGATATCTTCAGCGAATACGAACTGCCTTTTACGGAAAAGATTTTCACAGGTAATCTTCCTCAAGGTGCATATATGTTTCAATTCCCTGACGATGTGTCACAGTTACAGTCAGTAATAGTTATTGATGACTTTGGTCGCACAGTAGACATTAAGGATAAGTATGTGAGCTTCCGCCAGTTTAACCAACTGTACGCTAGCCCATCTACAGCAAACGTAGGAACAGTCGAAGCATGGACACTCTATGGTGGTAAGATGATTTCATCTCGTCCAACTGAGAGTAACTATCAAATGACAATCTACTACAACAAAGTACCGAAGACATTAGTTGATGACGCTGATATCCCAGAAGTACCACAAGAATTTGAAGAAGCCCTAGTCTTAGGTGCTTTCTATCGTGTCCAATATCGTGAAGGTGATTCAGACGAAGGTCTGCTTACTAAGAGTGAGTACCGAGCGAAGATGGAACAAATGGCTAACCGTTATGGTTTTCGTATGATGTCAGGTCCGATTCGTATGAAGAACCGCCAAGTAGGTAGGTAGTCATGGCGAGTAGGTTTAGTAGAGTACAGATTCCTAAGGTATCTGGTAATAGGTTAGCAGGTGAAGTAGTAACTAAGCTAGCTGGTTTAGACATGGTTACTTCTGCTGATGAAATGCAAGCAGGACGAACACCAGAAGCTAAGAACTTCCGACTCTATGCACAAAGCGTAGGTGGTCGTGAAGTAGCTATTTCCACACGAAAAGGCTCTGGGTTCTATACGTATCCATTAGGAGAAGCCCTGAACGTGTCTAATACGTCCGCTACGGGCGCTTCTGACGTTAATGTGGGTATAGAGTCAAATATTCAACTACAACCGTTCACAGCGGCTACTACAGGGCGTTTAACACGTATTGACCTACAGCCAGCCATTGGAACATCTAATACAACTATGCGTATTGACGTATATAGCGATGAAGGCGGTAAGCCAAACCAACGAATCTCACGCTCGTCTATATCAGACTTGGGTAGTTCATTTGCTTGGATTACAGCTCGATTCATGCAGACAGCGCAACTTACAGCAGGTCAAACTTACTGGATGGTTATTTACATGCAGGACGATGGCGAAGGCGAAGCAAAGCTAAAGACATCAACAGCTGGTACTAAAGCTTATGCAGGTAATTCTGGTATGCTTGGTGCTAGTATTCAAACTTATGGTATTCTACACAGAGTTTACACATCTCCTACATCTAAGCCATTAGGTTCATACCGATTCAACCGAGACGATGGTGTCAACCGCACAGTCGCAGCTTACGGTACTACAATGTATATCGTAGACGAAACGTCACATACACTAGTTCCATTACTGTCAGGACTATCAGCTAACGCAAGTGAGTATTCATTTACTAACGGTGATGGCAAAGTGTTCTGGGTAAACAGTTACGATGAACTTACAGCGTGGAATGGCATTCTTGAAGCAGACGCATTAGAACTTATAAGTAATAATAGCTTTACCACTAATACGACTAACTGGTCAGCGACTAGTGGTTCAACCATTACTCGTGTTACATCAGACTTTCAATCAACTCCTGCTTCATTACAAGTAACAGCAGCCTCAGGTGTACGTGGAGCCTCAGTATTAGTAGGTCTTAACTCGAATACTCGGTACAAGATTAGCTACTGGGTAAAAGGTGTCGCAGCTACAGGTAACACATATCTTACACTTAACGGACAAACTACAGCCTTGATTGGTACTACAAACCCAGTCACTACATCATGGACTAAACGTGAGTTCTACTACACTCCTGGTGTAAACGTAACAAGCCTTGAGTTCCGTGCTGATTCAACCAATATCTTTATTGATGACATTTCAGTTAAGAGTACAGGTATTGAATACATAATTGATACAGAGCTTCCTAAGCTTAAAGAGATTTGTTTCCACAAAGACCGAATGTTTGGTGTCTCTGCCGTAGACCGCAACCGACTTGTATTCTCAGAGAACCCAGGAAACCCTAGCGACAAGCCAGCTCGTGAACAATGGTACTACCAATGGCTGTCAGTATCATTCATTTACGTTCCTCGTCCATTCAACGGTTCACCTATCACTGGTATCATTCCTTTCCAAGATAACTTAGTCGTCTTGACACAGGACATGAAATACATTCTAAGTGGTACAGACCGTGGTAACTACTTCCTTCGTGAATCAACAGGTAGCCAAGGCGCTCTATCTCGTAGGGGTATAACTAATGACGCTAACTTTATCTACTTCGTATCTGATGATGGTATCTACCGATTCAACGGTGCTAAGGACGACAAGCTATCAATACTTATACAACCTCTATTCGACAAATGTCCATTGAAGCATGAGATTACTCTAGCTCTGTGGAAATCAGAATTACGCGCGTATATGGCTTCTGAGTTTGCAAGTTCACATGATACAACTGCTATCTTTAACAGTGACTTTAACGAGTGGCTAATGGATACAGAGACATACGTGGCAAGAGCTTTGTATTACACAGACGCAGATGACCAGATGGAACTAATTGAACTTGGTTCAGAAACAGCTACCATGTACAACGCAGAACAAGGTTACAATAACCTCGGTGCACCGATTGACTTTGACTACAGATTAAAGTATGATTCAAGAGGGTTGCCAGGACAGCGCAAGAAGTTTAAACGCTACATTCCGCTTGTACAGGCAGTAGGTAAGTCCTTCCCAATAACCTTTGGTACAGACAAAGACTTTGAGGACGCACCTAGAGAAAAGGAACAACAGCTTAATGTAGGTGGTGCTAAGATTGGTGAGTTCTTCATCGGAGACGGAACACTAATCACAGGGGCTACAGCATTCAAGCCAAAGAAAACAGCTATCTCAGGATACTCCCGATACATGCAGTTCCGTGTTACAAGGGACGCTGTAGATAATCAGGTTGCATTCATGGGAGTGCAGTTCACATATAAAGCAAAGAAACTATAAGGAGAAGATATGATAGCAACTATTACACCTATCACAAACGGAGACGCAGCTTCGCCTAACCTATGGAACAGTAGGTATGCTGCTATCACTGAGGTTCTGAACGGAAACGTAGACTCAGACAACTTAAAAAATGGTGGTGTCACCAGAGAGAAGATTGCTAACCAAGCTATCGACAGCTCTAAAATTGACATCCAAAAATACGTAGACGCTAATGGTTGGACAGTAGTTGACTTCGGTGGTAGCAAGAGCTACTCTCGTGTTCTTACTGTAGATGGAAACCAAGCTGACGGTAACGGTAGCCCAGGACAAATCGGTTTTCTTATCGGTGGTAATGGTGTTCGTCGTGACCTCGGTACTTTCCCACCACCAGTAGGACGTACTGTCAACAACATTAATGTTACCGCTTCTTACTTCGGTGTTTATTCAGGACACCTTGCAACTAGTGGTGAGATTCGCTCTACTGATATCATGATTGCAGGTGGTAACATCTGGCCTAACCAGTTATCATTCAAGGGTAAAGTGTTCGTTCAGGCGACAGAAACGGTCTAACAATGATTACTCCTATTCGAGCAACACCAAGCATGAGCATGGCAGACTTTGTCAATGCTTATAATGATTTGGCAAG
>Ga0247807_10001666_pt1 | contig 12823 bp, 12 predicted proteins | sample UWRJL074202C1_FD_179931 | JGI IMG/M metagenome (GOLD analysis project Ga0247807, IMG submission 179931) | Plant litter microbial communities from Arlington Agricultural Research Station in Wisconsin, United States - UWRJ-L074-202C-1 | ecosystem: Environmental > Terrestrial > Plant litter >...
GCTTTAAAAGCTCGAGGCGTACTGAATCATAAAGTTGGAATTTGACATTCTGCGCTGCTCCAACAGGGTCCCAGCAGAATATACTGCCAAGACGTATATAACTGCCGCGAAAGTCCTCACGCTCCTGCCAGCGAGTGATTAAGCGGGTACGCTTAAATATCTCTGGACCGTCATGAAATTGCTGCATATGGAGGAGGGTCGGAGGCACTTCTTCTTCAATGATGGTATCTTCGGCTTCTATTATCTCGCTCGAGTCTTCTTGATCTTTCCATTGATGAAGAGCAGTCTTGTTACTATTGCAGTTGGACAAGCTTAGATTGACTGTTGTGGTCTCGTCTTTGACCCGACGGAATGTCACATCGCAGGCAGCATCTCCACTGTGGATCTCAGCGTTTGCTATGTTCTACTTCTAGAGTATAAGGGTAATGAACTACACATACCATTTGATATCTTTGCCATCACTTGAAATTGTCACTATCTTGCACCGGGGACAAGTGTTCACACTTGATTCCATCTCAGAGCGATAGAAAACCATCGTCATGACTAGTTTTCCCCCTGGACGAACTGCATGGCCAAATGACATGGCCATGTTAACGTCGTGCCCAGTCACGCTATCTTGGAGAACGTATTGGCCAGTTCTCACCAACATTTTGCCGGGACCTTCCACGAAGTGATCCTCTAGTATGAGTTGGATCACCCGTAGTATACCTAGTTAGAAATATAGCTTTTTGTGTCCAATGGAGTACTTACTTTCCAGCTCAATATTGATTCTCTCGGAAGGCGCAAGTAATTACCGAAGGCATCTTCAAGGATGACGATATTCTCGTGGGATGGGTTAACATGAGACGGAATACTTTGATTGAGTAGTCTAAGCTCTTGAAACATTTGTCGAAACTGACTCTCGAGAATAGCAGGTGGCCTGTGACATTTATTAGAACTTTATCATATGAGTGTGGTGAGCAGATAAATTTACATTGTGGACTCTATCCTCCTGGTTCTTTCCGTAAGATCCTCAAGCATGTTTGTGTGTCGACTGAGATTTTTCTGAGTCTGATCAAAGTAACGACCTAGGTCTTCTTCAATCTTGTCTTGCACCTTCTTAACCATGTCAAGCTTCTCCGATATAACGCCGTGGTCATTCTCTTCAGCAGCCCTGCAGATCAGATTCTGTTAGTCCATAACTCTACACAGGAATAGCGAGGACTTCGAACCCTCTCGCACTTATATAAGCAACCATGATTAGATCATGGCTTGTGTCAAGTTTCTTTTGCAAGGCGGTGACTGAACCCCCTTCAAACATATGCCACTGCAGCATCTTCCCCATGTCCTTGAAGCTGCGCCTGGAGCCAGCGGAGTGCGCTAGACTCTTGCTATATTTAGAGGTGATGTTTTCGAGGAATGTGGTGATGTCGCTCTGACAGTCGAGCACCACGCGGTTGATGATATCATAAAGCAGGTCGAGTTGGGGACATGCGGACCGAACAGGCCAGAGGTCAATAACCTTCTCATCCATCAGCACGACAATCTAGCTTCATGTCTTTGAGCTTGCATGAAATCATAGCACACCAAAAGAACTACTCACTTGAGCAAGTAGTCGATGAAAGGTGCGGAGCGACTTAACCAAGTCCTGGAATTCGCGTGCAGCACCGCGGCTTGCATTCAGAGCTTCGAGCAAGTTCCAAGCAAGTTGAAAAGTCGCAATGATATCACCAACAGAACCGAAAGTTATCGGCATTTTGTCTTCATTCGTGAGATAAGTTAGCTTTTCGATTGTCAGTCAGGCTACTGGAAGGCAGCGCTTATAGTCGTAGCTGGCTGTCTGATTCTAATTAATCTAAAGAAAAACCACTAGATTGAAGCCCTGCCCTCTAATAGACCAGAAAATTTATCTATAGGAAATCAATAAATTACCATAACATTTAAAGCTCAGAGGCAGAATTCACGATCTCGATCTTGGGTGCAGGTGGCTTAGATGAGAAGTCCTCACCATAGGCTGGCCATTTGTGGCTGTATCCTAGGTAGCCTTGCATAGTTGGTCGGGCCATAAAACTGTGATTCACATCTACAATCACTAAAGTACTGGAACGGTGATCTAATGAAGGCACTTCCTTTGATTTAGAAGTAGAGAAGCTTTTTCACTAGGTACCAGCCCTACTGCCAACAGAACTTTCCCAGAAGGAAGAAATCCGTGATAAGTAAAAGAAATAGATACACAGGAAGAAGCCAGGAATGATACAAGGAAAGCAAAACTGCCAGAGGCTGTGCTGCAGCTGTGCAATAACGCCACCTGTGACGTGTATCGCCAGCCATAAGCCAGAACAATGCGCGATTAGCTCTCAGTAGATGGGAGAAATGACGGTTTTTACACGTGCTCTCCTCCAGTTCCTCCCCTCTCCCTCTCCCAACTTATTCTCACCTATTCAAAGACTATGTCCCTGGCTTACAACTGTGTCTGAACGCTGAATTAAGACATGGCCAAAGAGCTAGTGGAGTGGTTAGAGTAAGATTTGGGTGGCGTATATGATTTTATATTGATCAATTCTGCTGTGCTCTTGAGTAGGGTTGGCTGAAAACAAGCATTGGATAGGCGGGGGCGCTTATTGGGGAGGGGGATGTCGTATTTACTGTATTGCTCCCGCAATTCTTCGTTTCGGTTTCGTAATGTAGGATGTAGACTTTCAATATAGGAGAATACCTTAACATATAAATTCTACAATTCAGAAGGAGCCAAAACATGTAAGATACTTGGGTATCCTATAATTCAAAGCTTAGGTCCTTGTTTCAAAGATGCTTCTAACGCAAGCAGACGGGTATCTGTAATGAGCATCGTCTGTGGGAAAGAAGCCGGGATAACCTCTCCCACGACCAGCATTGCCAGGACTTGCGCTGTTCGGAATGCTTTGACCATACCAACACCATGATAGCCACCACATACCCACTGATGACTTTTGTCATGTCCGGGTATCCGCCCGACTAACGGATTGCCATCTTGCGTGAAGCCGAGGATACCACTCCACCCATGCGTGACCGTCATGTCGTTATCCCATTTCAGTGCTGCAGTAACTGCACCTTCAAGATGAGCATGTGGTGCGATGTCTAACTCACTATCATCACTTGTTGCCTTCCGCCCCAGATTGGCACGCCCTATGATGACATCCCCTGCTGGCCGCTGGATCATATAGTCGTAGTCCTTTCGCCATAGCGTAGCCAGAAAGTATTTCCCAGTTGTAATGGGGGCATCGACGGAAGCTGTCTAAGAACGTTTCCACGTACCGGTGAAATATAAGGGCGCAACTCAGGATTGAGGTGGCCAATCCAGCCATTGGTCGCGTGAATGACATGATTTGCGCGGATCAGACCACGGTCAGTTACCACGCTTGCAAAAGCATCGCCGTGCACATCAGTGACTGAACGAACACGCGTGTTTGTCTGGATCAATAGTCCATGCTCGACCATCATGCTCTCGAGGAGCGAAGTCACCAGCTTGTAAGGCCATACAGAAGCCGCTGGTACGCCAATAGCCCCAATACAAGTATCAGCACATCGATATTTCGAAATTGCATCTTCGGCAGAGTAGATTGTGTATTGGTTAGCAAGCTCTGGTGCATGTTGTCGCATGTCTTGGAGTGCGTGAATTGCTCGACGAAATGTCTTCGGATCGAAGTAAGCATCCACTCCTTCCTGCAAGGTGAAATCGCACTGGACATTGTTATCTCGAACACAGTTGGTCATCTCATCGAGATGGCTATGCTCGAACTCAGTCCATCGTATGGCTTCTTCGATACCAAATCGCACTTTACGGTCGACCCAGCAATTATAGCTCATGACTTTAACATGTCCACCGTTCCGACCTGTTGCTCCAGAGCAGATGTCACGATCCTCGACAATGACTATGCTGAGTTCGGGGTTTTTGGAGTATAGAGAACGTGCAATGCTCATCCCAGTCATCCCACCGCCAATGATGACAATATCAGCAGCATCTACCCAGCGTGAACGTATTTGATGAATTCGCGAGGGTGTAGATAGCCAGAATGATGCTGTTGAATTCGCGACAGGTACGCCTGGATCTATAATGCCACGCTCGTACACGCCGTCTGGTGAACCTGACATGATGAAGGGTATTTTGATTACTAGAAATATATGTGTGCAAAACCCGAAATAGAGCACTAAAGATGATTGTAATATATATGAAGGTCCTGGCAGGGACGACCGTACCCCATCAATTTATTTTAGAGAATATACCCATACGCTGCCGTTTCTAGTTCCCATTAGACTTGACATAGGTATCACACCTTGCAGCATCCAGCTAATTTGGTGCTTTTGTCCCCGCAATCTTTGCAGGCTATGGGCGTACGCTCAAATTTCACCTTCAATTCGGGGTATCGCTTTGGCTAGCCACCAATGAGCTTTCCTACACAAACTTATATCTACTTCAGCGAGGTGGTAGATATCTGTCTGTCTACCCACTCTCGGGTTATATTGCCTTGATTGACAAAGCTCAGAACTAATGCACTATTCTCTCCAATTTTAAAGTGGGGAGGCGCGCGTCAGCTTATCTCTTTAGCTGACCCGTTCACTCACATCTTAGGCTATAGCAGCAATATCGTCGGTCGAAAGATCGATATGGAATCCTCATGTCAGTTCCCCATAACAAATAAGCTATTAGATCAGATTTCAACCTGAAAATATTACTTCGTTAGAATGGGCTTTGAATGTCTTGATTGGGTGTGCGCAATTTTAGCGAGCACAAATATAAGGATAGAAGGAGATGAAAGTACCAATCGTAAAATGGCAGTAGTATTTTGTTAAATTGTAACTCATTTCCTCTAATCTGAAGAACCAATCCGAATAGTTCCCTATATATAGAAGAATCCCAACTCCACACCTGAATACACAAAAAAATAATTTTTGGAAAATAAAGAAATCTAGCACTTTCTCCACTTGACGGCAACCTCAAAATCTCCCGAATCGGTCCAGGAGCCACATGCGGAGTTGCTGGCAGAACTCAAATAAACCGCCGAGTTGACATTGAGCGGCAAGTTGGAGCCGCATGCTGACCACAAGATAGCCGAGTCGTCGAGCTTTTGCGTCACGTCGTAGCCTTGGGCGACGGGGCCTGTGAGTGATTGTTTCGTTGTTGTTTGTGCGGATTCTAAGCAGGAGAGAGCGAGTTAGATACTGGGCCGTGAGAGAAGGATATTCCAAGGGAGGAGAAGCTGAGGAGAACGAGTGCAAATTGTAATAACTTACGGCCAGAGAAGTAGAAAACTGTGGAAAGGACACCCTGGACCCCCTTATCAAGCACCGCAGTGCCAACATAGTGTGTGCTTACGGCACCGAATTGGAGGTCTGAGGGATAGGCGATATCGAGATTGATCTGGCAGTTCTTGCGGTTGTCTTCAATGTTTACGGTTGGGCCGATTGCAGCCGTAATGTTGGGGAAGCTTGCGACGAACCTGTGCTATCATTAGCTCTGTATAAGCTATGGAAATAAGTGGCATAGCTTGACGTACCCGCCGTCGCCAGTTTGCTTGAAGGTGGCTTTAGTTCCTTGGGGGCATCCGCTTCCACCAAAGCTGACGCTTTTAAGCGCTACTTTGCTGAGGTCTACAGGCTCGCCGGAGATGGATGCGATGAACAGTGCTGAGACTGCGAGGGCGGAGGTGAGTGAGAACATTTTGATTGCTCAGTACTTTGCGGTTTCTAATGGTCTAACTTTCTTTATTTTTGAGCCGATTCTTGCTTATTCCTTTCCTCATTTCGAGAGAACATCGCTCCCTTATAACAACAACTATCCAAGGCTCCTTTCAATCAATTCAAGTCCAGACCACCGCCACTGTTCTTCGAAAATTTAAGGTTAAAATCCGAACTCCCTGATGCAGGGATTTGGGTAGCGATGAGGCGACACGAGAATGAATAAAGCCGATTGGGCAATTTCAAACATTAGCACCGTCGAGTTATTTTGGGACATATAGCCTGAGGACCCTTAATCTATTCCTGCAGCAAAAACAACAATCTGGCCTCGGTGGGTTTGCATCTCTTTCTTGTAGGTGCCATTGTACCTTTGATCGTGGAATTTGGTCTTCCGTGATTGTGTTCTATTTATGGAACTTTCGTGGTCGAGTAGCATACCACCCGCTTTGGTTTGTGGACTTTTTGCAAATATCGGACATGTATTATTCTATTTAGCCACCAAGGTGTTTGTAAAATTACTTGGTGTCCGGAAATGCTGCTGTTACATCGAGGATGTTGAGGTTGGGAAAACTCCGCGCTCTGTGGTCGTGCATATGAAAGCAGATTGGATGGTTGAAAATAGCTTCAACCAAGTCAGTTTTCAGAAATGGATGCATGCTCAAATGAAAATGAAATCGGCAATAAATTAGAAAGCTTTTGGCTCAATCCGTTTTCTATCGCGAGCTACTACTGTGGCAGACGCAGGAATTATTACTTATCAGAAAGGCTACAACTGCTGTGTGCAAGAAACCTTTATCGGACCAAGTATTCGTCACCTATCTTGCAGTTTTCCGTCTCAGATTGATTCAGTTATGAAATTTGCCAAACAACCAGAGTCTATTAAGACAAGTCCAGTTTTTGGTTAACATGAGCATTCAAATCACTCAAATGTTCAAGGGCTATCATCGGCTCTGTAAGCATCAATTCACCTCGCATTACGAAAGGCTATTAAGCACTTGTGAAACGATAGCTTCCATATGCGCGTGGTGACTGTATTACCTTTTCTATTTCCTCAATAGAAGGACCGACGGCTATTCTCAAGAATTATTAGGTACTCAATGTGTATGGTACAAAATAATTTGTTATCATTGGCATGAAAATGAAGTGCTTATTAACCTTTCTTTTTCTTTGGCACACGCAATATTCGGCGAACCAACGTCAACATCGAGTTTCCATCAGCAATCTGCCGCTGCTAACGTAATTCAAACTGGCCATATTCCTAGTAGTTAGTTATTGCGGAAATTTATTTTGATCGCTGGAACATATGGGCTCTTGGTTCAAACCGAGAACCATGCTTCTCAGTGGTACCTACTTGGTAATATGGCTCGCTTGCACTGTGATCTTGCTGGAGTTTGCAGATTCGTCCTGCCGCTAAATCAATTACATTCAGAACTTTCACTTTCTTTTCCGAAAGTTGATAGAAACCAAATCGAGCCCGGATCGAGTCCTCTTGCTCTGTGGAAAGTTAGAATTCGTAATCACGTGAGTAAGCCATCTGTTCGGCAACAGCTATCCGATGTGGTCCATAGTTGGAAAGGCGCATTCATTAGAAGCTTTATCTGGTATCTTTGTCTTTCGAGTTTTGTACATCTTCAATTTTGTAGTGAACACTGTTTGCAATAATCTCGTTGTTTCTTACCTTCATAACATGGCTTCCTCAACTACCGTCCGGGTTGCAACAGCTCAATTCTACTCTCACACAGACGTTCCAGCTAATCTCCAATTATGTGTTAGCTATATGAAAGAGGCAGTCTCTCATGGGGCTCGTCTTGTTGTCTTTCCCGAAAATTCTAATCGTTGCCGGGATTTTACCACTCGAGAAGCGGCTTTTGAAAAATGCGAATCTCTAGATGGTGATTTTGTAAAAGGTCTTCAAGCCGCTGCTGCAGAATTGAAAATTATTGTGGTTGCCGGCGTCGACATGAAGGGAGAGCAAAGCCCAAATTGTATCATTGGGCAAGTGCTTATAGATGCTGATGGCAAGCTCTTGCATGTCCACCACAAAACTGTGCTCTGGGATTACGAATATACGTTATTTGTACCGGGGACCAAACAGCTGGAAGCCACGCAAACAGATATCGGTAAAATTGGAATGCTTATGTGTGCCGATGGAATTGTACCAGAGGTTCCCAGGGTCTTGGCTTTGAAAGGCGCCGACATCTTGTGTAACAGCTTGAATTCAAGAGGCCCAGACGAAATGCGGATTCACGAGCCGCTGAGAGCCATTGAAAATCATGTCTGGCATATAGCCAGCAATACTGTTGGTGGTCCAGAGGATGCTTATCCTTGGACTGGAGGAAGTCAGATTATATCTCCACTAGGTGACATTTTAGCTTGCTGCGGCGAGACTGAAAACAAATTGGTCTGGGCTGATATCACACCTTATACCTCTTTTCCCAAAGCTCTTGGCGGTGGAATTGGCTCTCTGAATGACTTCAGAAGACCAGACTTGTATGCGGAGCTCAGAGCTGAAAACAGTACGCATGTAGTAAAATACGGACCTATTCCAGAGAATTCACCAAAGGTCTCACTCCACGTAGCCACACTCCAGCTCTCTTGGTATCACTCCAGACAGTGGACAATTGTGAGAGCACTTGGCCAGATCAAATACTCAGGTTCACGGGGAACTCAGCTCGGCGTCTTTCCGGAGCTTTTTTGCTTCAAACCTGGGGAGGTAGACGCTGATCCAGTAGCAGCAGCTAAACTTTCATCTGAAGTTCTTGCCAAAATCCAAGATGCTACCGCTACAGCATCATCGATGTATGTCGCAATCAATCTAGTAGAAACTGAGGGGTCCGAATTCTACTCAACACTTTACCTGCTCGACATAAAAGGAGAAATTATTGGCAAATACCGGAAGGTCCACCTCGGAGAGATGGAACGCAAATGGGCTACCCCAGGTACTACATTTGAAGTGATCAATACGCCAATCGGTGCGATTGGTCTCATGCTCGGTAATGAGATATGGCTTCCAGAAATGGCCCGCATTCTTTCTCTTCGTGGCGCTGACGTGATCGTGCATCCGACATCTTGGGACAGAATTGAAGCAGCAACTTGTGCAGCTGTGGAGCGTACTGAGGAAAATCGTACCCATCTCATCTCTTGTTCTCGTACGGATAATGTGGCAGTATTTGGTAGCCAGATTGTGATTGCGGATAGATTCAGATTCGGCCAATGCATTGCATTGATGCGATACCCGACTGCTGTATGGAGTAGAACTGGGTTTGAAGAAAATATTTTCTTGGAGTTGGATTTGATGGACTCGAGGAATAAAATGCAGGGCTTCCATTTGGATCCTCTCGGCACGAGACAGCCAAACTTGTACGATGTTATGGTTCAATAGACTCGGATAAACTTGCCAGACGCGAGTGTGTTTTCAGTATCATCAAATCAGGTCTGAAAATCTTTCATATAGATCGTATTACATTTAATTCATCTGTCTATTTCGCTAGGGAATCTTATGAACACCACGCCCCCCTCTCATATATTTCCTCAAACCGTCTCTCCGCACCTCCTAATTGTGCATTCTAGTTCTGTATTTCGTTCTGCAGCGACTGATCGTATAGCATTTAACAAACTTGAAAGATGCCCATCCAAAAGTATTGAGTTAGCCGTCGTTGAGGTAGGTTCTGGACCTTTCTAGAGAGCTTCAAAGTTATATGCAATACTGTGGACAATTTTGCTGGTGGGGCAAGGTTAAGCGACTTACCCCTATTCTAAAATGAGGAGGTTTATCACGTGAATTACTAGCAAACACATCAATTGATTGTAGTGTGGCGTTGATCAATGATATAAAAATGTACAACACAATGATACAAACAACAAATGATCATTTGGAAGAAGTCATTGTATTAGGTATGAGTAAAGGAATTTTAGATGCTTGCTACATCGTCAAGAGGCTAGTCTCACGGCTGAAAAGTGGTGAGAACAATCCCGGACCTCTTGCATATAAAACACAGAATATTATTTCTACCTTGAAGAACATCAAGACGTTTTATATGAGCTTTGCAAAAATTCAACTCGAGCTAAGTTAATTCTCAACAAGAAGACAATGTGCAATGCTAAGCGCTCTGAAATAATCACGAACAACGATTAAGTAGTGTTGAACATGGTTATTCAAGTCAAATATAAGTTACCCTTGAATTGCCATTTCAATCCAAAACTGGAATTTCATGCTGCAATTTAGTGGAGTGATATGTTTCTGCAATTGGTAAAAGACTGTCGACAAATACTGTCGACAATGGCTGAGGCATCTTCACCATGGCCTGTGTATTTTGCCTTGCTCCAGAGTGTCACTGGCATCAACTTAGAACCAGTCTCATCTTGCCCAGTATTTAGGAGCCATTTACAGCATGAGCCTACTGAACGGAAAGAATTATAGTGGTGTACATATGAAGTTTCGCTTGATACAGAATTCGACTCTGCCAATTCAATTAACAAGAAGTTGGTGCCGTTTTACACTTTTCAATGCTCTCCAAGTCATGCGCGCAATTTATCGCCACTAGCCATGTGTAAAAACCTGCTATCAACCTAAAACAAGGTTCTAACCAGGAGTAGAAGACGAAGGCTGTTTCCAGATTATCATACTAAAAGCAAGAAACAAGTAAATTTTCTTATCCACAAGCGTAAGTTCCAGTAATAGAGACCTAATACACACTCAATCCTTACAGTTAAGTCTACAATCCTCTATTACTCTCCATCTCCCCGCCCCTTTTAGGCGTTAGTGGTTATAACTTTATGATGTATACATTTCATAACTCTTTGGTAATGTGTGGGTTGTAAGTAACACTTTAGTAATACCTTCAGCTCCTTCCGTTCGACAAGCTATTCTCATCTTTTCGACACTTGGCGAATACTATTGCACCTTTCTGTTTTATCTGTGGCACGGTTCTGATCATATGCGGAGCCAGGTTTTTTCTAACTAGTGTGTTTCTTCTTTTGTGCAGAATCTGAGGTTTCTTGCAGCACCTGATCGGCGCTGTGATGCATTCAGCGCATGGTTCGAAAAGTGATTCGCCTTGAATATTCCATACAAGGTTCTCTCGGAAAGACCACATCAGCTTTTGACCCGAGTCCGTTGCAAGCTTTTGAATGGAGGTAACGGTGGCAACGAGATAGGGGTTTTCCACTCCCCCAGGTATCGGACACCAATGATCGCAAAGCTGTTCTTTATTAACCGGAGTTATTAATTGTCCCAGATTCTGACACATAAATACAGGTACTTTCAGATTCTGAGTGAACGGTATCCAGCAAGGCTCTCGCATGTTTGGAATGCCCCGTCGGTCGGAAATCGAAGGCGCGCCGGCGAGCTCCAGCCAATCCCAACCAAAAATGCCGGAGTTGCCGAGCTTGATAGCTCCCCTTGATCCATCTTTGCCTGTGAAATTCACAACAGTACGTTTTTCAATTCGATTGTGAATACGTTTAATGATATCTCCAAAGCAAAGGCCCTTATCAGAAGGTATTAGCTTTTTAAGTGCTGGACGGTTGATGTACATCTCGTCTTCCAATACCTTCCTCGCCCCCGAACCATCGTTTGAACCGGGTTCAGCGTAATGAATATCTTGTAGGCCTTTCTTGAAAGCCCAGAAATTGAACAATTCGAGGATTAAGGATAACTGAGGAACCATCCAAGCCCGTTCTTGCCCGGGTGAGGTTTCGAAGAGAATTGCTAGATCCTTTTCAGCATCGTCTAAGACCTCAATGTACTCTTTATCTTTAGTTTTCTCTCGAGCAACCTGTAAACCCGATCGTAGTCTCCATGTACCAGATGCGCTTAAACCCGATCCCTTGTAGCCTAGTGATGCCGTGAGCGTCGAGAGAGAGATTTCAGGAGGAGGCTTTTCTAAGGATGCGAGAGAGTACTCATACTGCGCAAAGTGCTCTACCCGGGATGCGGTCCCAAGTTGTACTTCGGTATTGCCACAATATCCAAGAATTGCTGTCGCCTCGCTCAATGTTTCAATACTTAGATGCCTGACCCAAGTTGGTCCAGAGTAATGATCTGGTCGGAGAGCTGGGTCTCGCTCCTTTCCTGTATATTTCTTTCTCAGATGCCACTGTACCGTGTTCTGCTGGGCAAAATAGCCGGTTGCATATAGAACGAAGGAAGACCCGTCGAAGTAGACTCCCCTGTAGTTTCCATTTTCATCTTCCAAATTCACATCGCACAATATATTGGCCATTTCTAGCATTGCGCTAAACGGAATCTGCAAACCAAAAGCGCCGTGCTTTTGTGGAGCCGGGAAGCCAGTCGCCATGACTGTGCTTGGGAATAGAGACTTCCAGCATGTCCCTGGCTCTCGGTCTGACAAAGGCCATAAGTCTTTTAAAATGATTCGAAAAATGCCTCTGCTTACGTTGGCAGATTCGACTCCAAAATCGACCGATGAACAAGATACTTCCCCTTTCTCAGGCATCCGGAACGTCGCGGCAATCCACGCGAGGAGCTGACACAAGGTTGAAGTTTCTTCTACCGTGCCTTTGAACTTTATAACTGAGGGCTTAATCGCTTCCTCATCTATTGGAGAAAAGTCACATTCCATTGTTGTTTCTCTTTTTTCCGATAGTTCTCTCTGCAATAGAGCATAATTCTTGTCTTGAGTTTGTTAGAGCGCAACATTGCTTCCCCGTGTCATAAAACTCACCTATATCTCGTAACACCTCCCGCAGGCAGATCTCAAAATCTTTGAAAAGCCGCAAGCCGAAAGTACCCCACGTTACTTCGACATATTCCGAGCATGGAGCAGCCCAACAGTGCAACGCATCACCTGAGATAGTTAACACTGAACCGAGATTGGGGTTGCTCTCTAGCTCATCTCGAAGACATTGCTGTAATTGCCATGTGATGTTGATCAAAATCTCGAGCTCCGTCCCAACGCCTATTGCGAGCTCGCTATAGATTCGCGAGACTGTCAGGCTTACGGACTGCACGACTTCTTGCTTTTCCTGTATCACCTTTTCATCACTGACTTCAACGAGTACATCTCTCGCAGATATTCCCATTGTCTGGCGGGGCTCTTAAAAGATGTTAGTCGCAAGGTGAGTGTAGCAGTAAAGCGACGCGACATACCTTCCTTCACCTTTATTA
>Ga0247807_10001668_pt1 | contig 12819 bp, 12 predicted proteins | sample UWRJL074202C1_FD_179931 | JGI IMG/M metagenome (GOLD analysis project Ga0247807, IMG submission 179931) | Plant litter microbial communities from Arlington Agricultural Research Station in Wisconsin, United States - UWRJ-L074-202C-1 | ecosystem: Environmental > Terrestrial > Plant litter >...
AACATTCGGAACCGTCCTCATGTTTACAGCGGATACAGCTTTCAACGCAGCCCAGAATGCTCATCCGGAGTTAGTGCAGCACGGCCAACAAGCGAAGGTGTCGTGGGCCGCGGTGTGGGAAGAGAAGCTAACCCCCGAAAACGTCACGCGAAGGTCCAAAAACGGCACCTTCTTCAACACTTGGAGAAACCAGGACATTGTCGGCATCCCAATCTCTCTGAACGACTTCCTCAAAGCGAAGGACGGGGAAGGTGAAGCCGATCTCGATGACGACGAATGAATCGCGTGAGTGAGGCGCGTGACGGAGTCGGTCGGCGCCGCGCCGCAGTGCCCTGCCTAAGCTGGTCGGAAAATAGTCGTGCGACCGCCGTCCCATGATCTTGGTCGTCAACGAGGGGCGGCAGCACGGCGTGGCGACACAAGAGGCGCATATCGCATCTCTTTCGTACTTGGCTGTGACGGAATTCCGTTAGGGGCAAGATTGCGCGGTGCTGAACTCAAGAACGCATTTCTCCCGACCTACGGAGCCGACCCGCCAGCGGGTCGAAAAGGTAGAAATGGTAGAAATGTTCTCCGAATCTCATACCTTTGCTGGGTTTGAGTCCAGCGGCGGGTAGAGATCCAACTAGTAGCAAGTAGATATCTGTGCGCCGCGGGTAGAAACCGGGCTGTATTTGCGCCGAGTCGGCCGGGCCACGGTGAGCTCCACTGGTCGATACGCGTCCGCTGGACTAGACACCAGCGACACCAGCTACACCATTGACACCATTGACACCATTGACACCAGCGTCGCCGTAGACAGCCCGCCAATCCTGCCGCTACCCACTCTCGCCGAGGGGCAGTATGAAGCCAGTGAGGCCGCCGCGGGCCTCGAAGTCGAGTCAACGGCGAACCACACCCGACGCATCGAGGACGTCTCATTGATGCACGAGTTCAAGACCGCCCCTCACTTGTTCACCCGGGAGCGTTGCTGGCCCCGGCCTATGGAGCGAGCAGAGCCTGCTCGATTCCGACAGCACTCGCTTCCCCGGGGACATGGATGTCGCGAGGTCGGAGGAGCACTTGACGCTCTAAGCCTCATCTCCAACGCCCCGGTGGGATCCACTCGGCCGGGCCATTTCTGCGCGCTATGGTCGGGGCGGTGGCAGCTGTTTCTCGACGGTGTGAAGAAGGTTCTTGCCCGGTTTCATCGCTTTCATGCGCGGTTCGAAGCGGCTGGCGCCGTTGTGAAGGTTCATGAGTTTCGCGCGCAGGTCAAGCAACTCGACTGTGTAATACGCGACGTTCGTCTGCCTGCTTGTGATGCCCTCTCTACCAGACAGCTCACGTCTCGCAGGATCCCAATTCACAATCACGGAACAGTCTCCTGGGAGCGCTCCGATGGCTCGCATCCGAATTCTTTCCGTATTCTCACCTTTGCGCTCAAGACGGATCCACTCAGCCTCGAGCCGCTCGTCTGAATGAATCATTGCGTCGCGAACATGCTTGATCGCTGTCATGTCTTCTGACACACCCGTGATTAGACGGAACGCCATCTCGCGGCCAGGAAACTCTTCCGTCACGGTGTCGTTGCGTTTCAGATTTGCCAACATGAAGGATCCGGTGCACGCGGCATGGAACGCAGTCGCGTACAGGGCCTCCCACACGGACTCTCCCTCCGGCTCGGCAAGGATGAGCTCAATGGCTTCGAGAGCTGCCACGGCATGGAAGGTGATCTCCTTCGACAGCAGCACCAGAACGTTGAAGTTGTGCACTTTCGCTAACCCGAACTCCGCCATGTCTGAACTCTAATGGTCAGTCGGTTTCACGCTGTTACACCCCTCATCACTCGTCTGGCCAGCCGCTGGTACGGTCGAGCCGTGGGCATCCTAGAAGCACCCGAGCCGCTACCGAGCCGACCGCTTTCGCCTGAGGCCCGCCATGCATTGGGTAGAGCGCTTCATAACCGGGGGCTCCGCGAAATCAGGGGTCGGCTGAGAAGGCAAACTGCGGCTCGGATGCGTGCGCTTCGCGAGTCCGATGACCCGACCTCGCTGCTCATCGCCTGGTGGGACGGCCAGCAGCCAACCGAACTCAACGGCGGCACCAACATCGTCCAGCACGCGCTATACGGGAACAGCGAGTATGTTCGGGCGCGGATTCATTACAGTCCCACCGAGTACATGGTCCATAGAACGAGGCTGGCCGAGGTCGTCAGCAGCGAACGAAACATTCAGGGGCTGAGACGGATCGAACTGGCCGAACGGGCCGGGGTCACCCTCGCTGCAGTCAACAGGCTCGAAAGAGCCGAGCCCTTCGAAACCCTACGCGTCGTGTGGCCGATCCTACGAGTCCTCGACATCCAACCCTCCGCCGTTCCCGCGCCGGGGTTCTATCAAGAGCACGGCGTGACGCCGGTGCCTGCAGCGATCCTGGCGCAGGGCACGGGTTTGCTCTACCCCGCGTCTTCTGTAATCAAGCCTTGGCCGCCGAGATCGGGTAAAGCGGAGGATTAGGACCGTCCGTGTCGCTCACGGTAACGCTCCGTGGGATAGCGGGACGAGCGCCGCCATCCTCCTGAAGCGTCCTCAATGACGGAGGCTGTGGCGTGACCGAGATCCGAGTGGCGCCCTAGGTCGCATCCATCCGGGCCCACCGCTGCGAACATCGCGTAGCCATGGCGGCCTCCGCGCGTCTGACTGAGACGCCCGAGGAGGATGCCGTCATCGTCGACGACGTCCCATCGGCCGACGCCAACGCGGGTGGTGCGATCAACCAGGCGGTGCATGTGCGCGCCTCTCGTCGTGGTTCGTTCCGATCGAGCGCGCCGGCCTGCGCAAGTCGAGCGTAGGTGACGGTACACATCTTTTGGGCTAGGACCTAGGTGCGAATGCTGGCCCATAACTGCAGTTCGCGTCACGCTAGCGACTTAGGGAACCGACACAATGAGATCTTCGGCAACCTCAAGTGAGACACCGCGGAGTAAGCATGATCAATTTTTCTGATTTTCTTCCCGTTCCCGATCCCGCACGCACAAAAGTCAAGTTCAACATCAAAGCGGGCGACGATGGCGTTCCGGCATGGGAGCTTCTGCAACGGGAAGACCAAGAACCCTGGTTGAACATGACCAGGTACCGCGTAGAGGGGAGCTCCAGCAACAATCTGGACAAGGTGGACTTCGTTCTAGCATTCGCCCAATACCCGCTTTATGGGCCCAACTTCTTTATATTCGGTGGACTCTTCGAGACAAGGCTTGTTGTTCCCAAGATCGATAGAGACTCCGGTTACATCCTCACTCCGATGGTTCAGCATTCGGAGTACATCAGGCGGCTAATTGTGAAGCTCGACGTTCCGCCAGGGCAGTCCTACCTGCGTTGGTACGAGACGCTGCAAACGAGCCTCATCAAACCGATCGTCTATGAGCTCGCACCTGACACAAAACTAGGAGCGTTCCCTGGCTACCAGAACGTGCTCCTTCGCCACAGCGAGATGCAGCGCATCGTCAAGAATGCTGAACCATCCTGGCGAAACGCACTGTCGAACATCAAGGCGGTTTACGTAATCACGGACACCAGCGACGGACGCCTTTACATCGGGTCCGCATCCGGAGAAGCAGACGGTTTGTGGCAGAGATGGGCCGCCTACGCCAATATCAACAAACTCACCGGCGGGAACGCCAAACTCGAGGCACTCCGAACGGAGCGCGGTCCGGAACACATTGTGAACTACTTCCAATACTCCATCCTTGAAATCTTCGACAAGAAGACCCGAGGCGACACAATCCTGCTACGTGAAGCATTTTGGAAGAAGGCGCTCAACAGCCACGAGAATGGGCTGAACGCCAACTAACGCCGCACCGCGGTGGGTTTATCGCTATAGCTGCTTTCAGGCAACATCGCCGCGGGGCGGCACTCCCGCCGACTAGCTCCGCCCGGTAAGTTCGTCGCATGTGCGGACGATTTGCGATGAACAAAGAGACCAACCAGCTCGTCACTGATTTTGTCGCCGAAGGCGGCGACTTCCGGGACTGGCGGCCTTCCTACAACATCGCACCCACTCAGACCATCCCAGTGGTGATCGAGTCGGCCAAGGGCGGCAACGATGTCACCCGCCGACTCGAACCGGCCCGCTGGTCACTAGTGCCGTCCTGGTCCAAAGAACTGAAACTCAGATACCCCACGTTCAATGCCCGCTCTGAGGGCATCACCACTAAGGCGACCTGGAAAGGTCCGCTGAAAGCTCACCGGGCGCTAGTGCCGGCCACCGGATACTACGAGTGGCAGACCTTCTCCGACGGCAAGAAGGTGCCGCACTTCATCCACGATCCCGCCGGGGAACAGCTCGTGCTCGCTGGCCTGTACTCATGGTGGAAAGACCACACCAAAGTAGAGGATGACCCCGACGCGTGGACGTTGACGGCTACGATTCTGACGTCCGACGCGGTGGATGAGCTGCTGCACATCCACGATAGAAACCCGGTGATGTTGCCCGAGTCCTGGTGGGACCGCTGGCTAGACCCCAAGGTGGAAGGCACCCAGGAGTTGGTCGACGCTGCGGTGCAAGCGGCGCTGCCTGTCGCGGCCGGCCTAGAGGTGTACGAGGTTGCTCCGGTGCGAGGCAACGGCCCTCAACTTATAGAGCGGGCGGCTTAGATGCAGGACTCAAGTGTTTGAGACTACTAGCCCGACCAGACGGTGAATTTCGCACAACAGGGCAAAAGTAGGGGGCGAGCCGTCTATCAACAGCTCAACCAGGAGAGCGCCCGCGCACTCTTCACACAGACCGCCCCAATACATCCCGTCGTGTACATCACTATCCATCGGTTAACTGTGGTCGAGATACCCCCAGCTGGACCGGTGTGTGGATAACTAGGCGACTACACGCGTTGCGGCACCGTCGGGCACTGTGCCCAGTTCGCCGACTACCGTCCGCACCGTGGCCAGTGTTGTCACGGGACTGTCAACTTCCCAAGTCGCTTGCAGAGGTGCGGTAGCAAACCCGCTCCTGGCGCTCTCTTTTGCAGGCGGAGTGTGACATTTGCGACAGGTTGGCCTGTGTACGGCTTGGCCAAAATCACTATTTCCCTGTGGATAGATTGTTTGAATAAAAAAAGTTCAAAAACTTTTTGAACACCCTCGAGCGACCGTAGATCACCGGAAATGGAACTCTAGGTTCGATAAGTGACAGTAAATGACCCGATTCGGACAATCCAGGGTTGTGGATAACTTTTGACCCGATCGGGTCGAGTCCGTGTGTCCCCATTTTGTCGGACCCATTATGAGAGAATTAGGCATCGAAACGGAACGGTACGAGATGTACTCAATTTTATTTCGTAGCACTAAAAGCGAAAAGGACCAAACCTCATCGGTTTAGTCCTTTTCAACAACATCAACAAACTCAAACGAACCGCCAAGTTCGCTGAGTGCATCAAACCCAAATTAAACAGAGCAAAAACTGAAGGGACTCACCTTGCTCAATGTAATCGCGTCAATACGCTCACTTGTTTGTCATCCCACTAAGTCTAAACCAAGAGCGTTGCAGTTTAACAACCTAGTGACCGTAAACCTGACGCACATTTCCACAAACAATATACAAACCGCAACACCGCGCGCTAACCGAAATGGTTACGCAAACCACACCGTTCTCGAACGTAACTCGTACACAAATGCAACCGCAACCGCAACCGCAACCGCAAACATGGCTGCACACAGTCTGCGCACGAGCGATAGCAAGCGCGGCTTGTTTAGCGTCTCCCGTGTACTGACGTGCGTGATCAGCGTTGTCGTTGGTGTTCCCGCCTATGTGGCACTCCCGCTTGACGTACGCGAAGTTATCCGCATGGTTGTCGACGGAATTACGTGGGTTGCAACGGTTCTGCCGCTGTAGCTCGAAACTACTAGGGCGGTGCCCTTATAAGCCAGAGGCCGACGCTGCAACCACTGGGCGTCGGCCTTTCTTTGCCCGCCTATCCCCAGTCCGGTTCCCGCGAGCTAGTTTCGTCCACGATCGAGGATGGACTGGTACCGATCAGAGGAGTTCGCTCGAGAGTCCCTTTGCGGCGAGTGCGCGGGGATTCTCCGGCTTGAGTTGTGCGCTTTGGACGTCGAGTCTGTTCGGGAAACTGAGATGCCCGCAAACGATCATCTCTGACTGCCGTATATGAGAACGACTCCAGACCATAGGCTGCGAGCATGGCTCGAGAAAAGGTGCGCCGGGCGCACATGGTGACCAAGGCTTATATCAGCGCGTGGGCTGACGAGCGCAACCGGGTGGATGTTATCGACATGAGTCGAAACTACGGCTACCCGTCATCGGTGAACAATGCGACGGTCCGCAGTTTCGCGTACGAACCGAACGTGCTGACTCACGATCTCGAGCAGGATTACTCCGTGATCGAGAGCAACGGAATGCGGGCCATCGCTAGGCTCCGTGGCACAGACCCCAGGTTGGACGACAAGACCATAGCCGCCATGATCGCGTTCCTTGACATGCACCTCGACCGTGGCCGCTACGCCGATCAAATGGATATCCGCACGCCAGCCGTCATGATCAAGACGGACGGGACGATCGAAGATGTCGAGTTCAACGTCGCAGACCGGCTCCTGCTCTCTCAGTCGATGAAAGAGGTTATCCGCTTGAAGACGCTCGGGCTCGGCTCGTGGGAGTGGCAGGTTATCCCTGGTGAGTTCCTCACCGGAGACGGCGCGGTCCTACTATTTCGTGAACCGAATGGTGCGGACGTGTGTACAGTCGCGTACCCGCTCTCGCCGACACAGCTCCTCCTGATCGGGCGTCCATTCGACGGTCCGATGCCTCTCAATCCGCTCATTGCAAACAAGAGCCGACAGTGGCTCGTTGGCCGCCCGGGGTCGCTGAAAAGGGGTATTCTCGTGCCCGTCGAGGACGTTGAGTCTGTATTGATAGACGACCCCGAACCTGCCGCAGAAGCCTAAAAAACCGTGCGTTCACGGGCAGCCTCGGAGGAAACCTTCCCCGCTCTTTGCGGGCCGCAAGCGCCTCGCCGCGATGAGCCTAGCGAGGCGCTTCAGCCAGGAAACTGCACAGATAGCCGCGCATCGACAAACCGCTGATATTCCTTCGGCATGCAGTTGGCTGTCCGCTTGCTCGCTCTCGCCCGCCGTCGCTGTGCGATCCAGTATCGTTCCCCACATAACTGCGCGAGCAAGCCAGGAAACCGTCATTTAGTGATGTAACCCAAATCGGACAAGTGACCTCCCACGGAACATTAAGGGTCGGCGCTTACCGCGTTGACCAGCTTGCAAACGATCGATTCCAAGCGCACCCCGCTCATCGGAATATTCCGACAACCTTGTGCCAAGCGTGAACTCAGCGATGTGCATGTTGCGGTCAAGGCACCCCTCCGGGGAATCAAACCGGCGGGGCAAACGGGAATCGCAGCAATGGTGCAGCGGGGTTGCATCGCCAACGAAGACAGCGCCCGGTGACCGACCACCTAAAGGGGGCCACGATCAATTGGTGATACCTAACGCAACCGGATGTCGCGGCCTCCTTCTTCCTTCGATAGTCTCTGGGAATGAGCGACTTGGATGATATGGGCCAGGACAAGGTTTGGCTGGTTTTCGGGCCCGACTACAACGACGGTGAGATCATTAGCCGCATGCGACTGCCGGAGGACGCGATTCGGACAGCACTGACGCTCGATGGCGCAGTACTCGCGAAGAAGTTCAAAATTGAGGGCGCCGAGGACCTCCCCTACGAGGTCTTTGCCGTCGAACGCTAGGGCAACAGCCCGTGCCGTCGCGCAGACTCGTCGCAACAATGAGCCTGACAAGCAGAGCTAGGTCTAAATTAGTTACCGCCACGGTCGTCCAGGTCGGGGCGGCGATTCTTGCTCGAGTCCATTTGGCGTAACTAAACAAGGTCGAAGCGGGACCGACACCGTACCGAGAATGATGAGCGACCCTTTGGCTAGCCCCGCTCAGAAACGACTGTTTATGACCAGTTCTCAGTTATGTCAGAGGGGGCCCATAGATTCGAGTCAGAAGTCGTGTCCGAATCGGTCACCATTTGGTGGCAAGCGGTCACGAGAAACGGGACAGATGTGAGCACTATTGGCTACGCTCGGGTCAGCACAACCGAGCAGAACCTAGATCTACAGCGTGACGCACTCGTTGCGGCCGGAGCTATAAAGACTTTCGAAGACCTGGGTGTCTCTGGCCGTCTCGCGACTCGCCCCGGTCTTGACGCCTGCCTCAACTTCCTACGGATTGGCGACACACTTACGGTTTACCGTCTCGACCGCCTCGGTCGCTCGACTAGAAACACGCTCGAGCTCCTGCATCAGCTGGAAGGTCGAGGGGTCACTTTTCGCTCTCTGACGGAGTCGATCGATACATCCGGGCCGATGGGGCGCGCGATGATTACGATCATCGCGGCATTCGCTCAACTCGAAGCCGACGTCACTCGAGAACGCACTCTCGCTGGTCTGGCTGCAGCGCGAGAACGCGGCCGGGTTGGAGGGCGACCGAGAGCGCTTTCTCCGGCGATGGTCGCAGTCGCTCGCACAATGATTGCCGCAGGTAAACCTCCTGGCGAAGTGGCTGCCGAACTGCGTGTGGGACGGTCCACGATCTACAGGGCTGTTGCGCCTGAGGGCGACCTATAAGGAACGGGCTGTATCTCAGCCGCTTGATCCTCGTCTGAGCACGACTCTTGGTACCTCTCCGCGTCGTCCGGATCGAGCTCTCGTGCTGCAGCTCGTACGTCACTTGCTAGCGTGCAGTCCACGTAGGCAAGTGCGGAGATTTCAATGTTGATGTCGGCGCCGAGGTCCACGGTGCTCCGTTGGATGGTTTCCTCGGGAATTGGCTAGCGTTTGTCGGGCTTCGATGGCATTCGGAGTGTCAGGCGCAGCGTGACTCGCGATACGAGAGGTTTCAAGGGACCCGCGACCATCAGGGTGACCACCCGGAACTCGCGCGGTAGGAAGCCGCAATTCCGAGTAGATCTGTTCGTTCGAAACTCTAATTCGCTACCTGGCGTCCAGTGATCTGATTGATTTACCTAGTAGGCAGATGGAGAGTCAGACGCAATCCGATCCAATTCGCAAACGACGTTGTAGTAATACGTCGGGTCGCTGTGAATGTACTCGTCTATGAACCCCGCAACGTCCGTGATTTCTGGCACTAACGTACGTAGGGCGAGGAGCCTGACTTTAGCGTCCGGGTGCCTCAGGAGCCCCTTCCGGACCCGCTGAGACGGTAGACGTGACCGCGAAGCCAGCTCTTGCAGCGCGGCAAGGACAATGTCTGGGGTGGCGTGGTCTAGGAGTGAGTTGAGTCGACTGAGCGTGGCCCGCGACAGAAGACGCTGAAGACGGTCGGGGTCGCTGCGCCACCGGCTCGGGGTACTGTCGAGTAGCGTAGGTATGTCGGCATCACCTGCAACTGCCTCCAGCACCATCAGCAGGTCGTAGCGGAATTGTCCCGCTGTTCCGACGGTCGAACGGAGCAGGTGGCGCGCCGTTGCGGTGATGGTCGATCCGGATACTGCCAGATAAGCGAGAGCGGCAGCGACGTGGCGTTCCTGTATGAATGTCAGCAGGCTGTCCTCAGCGCCAGATTCTCGGAGGCGCTCGATTCTCCGGTTGGCGGGTTCAAATGTGCCGGCTATGACTTGGTTCGCTTCGCGACAGCGGGAAGGATCGTGACTGTTCAGAGCAAAATACGCTTCGATGTTACCAAGTGACAGATGGTCGGGAGCTTGCGTCATGTAGATCGGGCGGAAGCTCGGGTTCGCTGCTGCGAGCTCGGCACGGATCATTAGAGTCTCGCCCGGTTTGAGGGTGATCAACTCATCCGTCAACAGCGCAAGCACCCCAGAGTCAGTGCTCGCGAACAACAACTTACGAGCCTCGGGCTCCCAAACGTCACCAAAGTAGGCACTGTATGGCTCGAGCTTGATGAGGGTCCTTATCATCTCGACGCTCCACGCGCTGCGCCGTGCTATCTCGGACACGACGGATCGGCGCACGTCAATATCGAGATATGTCCGTTTCGCGAGATCTTGGAGCACGGTCGTAGACGCCCGTCCCAGCAGCCCTTCGCCAAGCCGCTCTTTAATCGCCGTATTGACCACTACGCTCGCGTCCAAGTCAATCAGAGGGTCTGTTGTCTGCTCTGTGTCGACAAGTGCGATCAACGCGCGACCGAATTCTGCGACAGTCGAAGTATTTGCAGAGAGCACCTGCGCGCCGGCGAGGTCATTCATGGATGCAACCGCAGCCCAGTAGGCCAAGACATCAATTTTCAAGCCGCTCTCGGCCAGGGCTAACCAGTGACCAAGTGCCGGCTCTGCGTCAGATGGCCACAACGTTTCGGGACGCAATCGGAATGCCGTGAGCAATCGCAGGTACCCCTTTTGAACGTGCGGGACGTCGGATTTCAAAAATTCCGGCGCACGGTCGAGGAGGTGCGTCTCGATGCGTTCCTTTCCAACGGCCAGCACGAACGGGATGACTCGGTCCTCTGCAGACGCTGCTCTTCCGTGATCGCTGATGTACGCCTTTAGCCAGGCGGCCAGTTCCCAACCTGAAAGTTGCGTTGCTCGACGGTCGAACGTCCGATTGACTAAGTGGACGTTCGCCACTTCCTGATCCCGAGCGACACCGTTTGCAAACAGTATGAGCCGGTCCTGGTCGAGGACGCGGTCGCTTTCGCCGTCGCGAATTACTTCGGCGAACGTCTCAAGGACCTCAGCGATCCCTGAGGGGTCTCCCTCTGCTCGGCTCTCAGTTCCAACTGCTAAATTCCGGTTCTCGACTGCGCTCCCGATTGAGTTTTCTGACGCCTCTTGGTCTGGTTCGGATGCTGCGTGCATCTCTTCAAAGAGCAGCTGCTGGATATTTACTCTCAGCCCATCGAGCGAATCGAAGTTTGAGTACAACCCCACGTGTTCAGATTCAATACGGCGGCGAAATGCCATGACCTGAGCCAGTTGCGGTCCCGCATCGGCCGCGCTTTCGTGATCCACGGCCTTGAAGTGCAACGACACAACCGGATGTCCAGTGGATTCGAACCGCTCGATTGCCCGGTCGAATTCTTCTGAGAAGCCTGTTCGGTCGCCGTCACCGCTCGGTGAACCCCATCGTCTGTGCACCAGAGCGATCAACAAGTCGCAGTCGTCCACCCAAGGATTGATCTGAGCCTGTGGACGTCCGCTTCGGGCTGCGCGTTGCTCAAAGCGTCGGACGACGATTGTGACGTTTAGTCGGTCGGAGAAGTTTGCGTTGAGTTTTCCTGCCAGCTGTTCAATCGCATCACGCTCGGGCTCAAGACCCCCGGGGCTGGCCAAGAACACACGAAGTTCAGACTTGCTCACTGCGTCTCCCCTCTCTTTCGTCAAATGGCAGTGGCACCCAGGACAACACTGAGGCACCGTCAACTAAATATCCCACGCCGGCACAAGCAAAGGGTTCGAACCGATCAGACGGCGAACGGTTGCCGACCGTCTTTAAAAACACCGTTCGAATAGGCCTGGCGCGGTCTCAAGAGGGCCCATCGTCGATGCATCAGCTGCTAGCGCCAGGTTTACCGCTGATAGGTTTTCGGCGAGGCACTTTGGGTTTGCAGATTCCGGGGATCGGCACGATGACGTTGCCCTGCGCGAGCAGCCATGCGAGCGTGGCCCAGGCTACGATTTCTCCCTTGCAGCTTTCGGCGATGCGGTCGGGCTTTGAACGATCTCGTAGTTCTTGTCGAAGTCCCCAAGCTGCCGCTAAACGCTTACGCGCCGCTCTAACTTAGTGGATCCAAGTCAAAAGTCGCGAGGATAGAGTTCGCCGTTGCAATCACTTTCAGGCGCTTCTTTTCCAATTGAAGATACGCCTGCGTCGGGCCGAGATCGGAGACGTTGATCACTCTGCCGCTAGGTCCGAGAGCGTACTGGCTGAGCTGGTTCGAGTTCGTCTCGATGTGCCTACACAACGCTCCGAGTTGTTTCGCGAGAGATTCGAGCTCGCGGCCATAGTCGTCGTCACCTGTATAGGGCAGAACGGAGAGCACGTGTGTGCCGGTTCGGTCAGATAAGTTTCCTGTCCGTAAAAAACCAGCGATGTCGCGTAGTGCTTGGCTTTGCTCAATGAAGTCGATTTCGAATTGGAAACCGTCAAGCAACGCGGGCCGAGCGAGAGCCCGACGGAGCGCGATAGCGTTCTGCTTCTTTACGTCTTCCAAGGGAATCGGGGTGAGAATCGACCAGCAGTACTCTGTGGCCAGCGTGGGCATTTTATTGAGCATTTCGTTGATCTTCTCCCAAGGCCATACGACCACTCGCAACGGTGCGTGGTCTCTCGATAGCGCAGCCGCATGATCGTCGTGCTTAGTGTCACGCGCTGCGGACGTAGCGAAGATGTACTCGAAAACCGTCTGGGGAAAGGCGGTCTTCTTATCACCCAGGCCGAGCAGCTTCTCAATCTCCTCATTCATGATTTTTTCCGTCAGGTTAACAACGTGCTTCGACTGGATCGCGACGAGGCGCCCGCGGGAATCGGTGAGCGTGATGTCCACCCCGTGCTGGGCCTGACCGCTTCTTCCGTAGCGGGACGCGGAGACGCCGTACTGCCTTTCGGCAATTTGACACACTAGGTGATCGAAGTCGTCGTCACTGTCAGGCTGGGGAAATCGAATGATCGTCATGATCGTCAATTTATCAGTGAGATCGGCAACGTCTGCAGCACGGTCCCGATCACGCTTTACTGAACGACGCCACCTGCTTGCCGGAACTCTGGCTCGGCCAGAGCCGCCTCTCCCAGCCGGTTGCGGGATATGAGTGCAACCAGTTGGCCTCCGTGGGACGTCA
>Ga0247807_10001669_pt1 | contig 12817 bp, 7 predicted proteins | sample UWRJL074202C1_FD_179931 | JGI IMG/M metagenome (GOLD analysis project Ga0247807, IMG submission 179931) | Plant litter microbial communities from Arlington Agricultural Research Station in Wisconsin, United States - UWRJ-L074-202C-1 | ecosystem: Environmental > Terrestrial > Plant litter >...
ATGAAAAAGAAAATTAGTCTGCTGTTTTTGTTAGCAATAGGGCTGTTTAGCAGCTGTAGTGTTTTTAAACCAGGTTGTGGTTGTCCGAAAGTGAGCTATACCGCCCCTTTTTCTGATAAGACCAGGGCTTATTCTTAGTTGTTTAAACACATGTATTTAAAATGTTACCCTTCTTTTAACTATTAAAAACAAACCATTTTCATTTCATAGAGTCTGATAAGGAGTTATTAGAAACCAGCTACTCTTAAATGATGATTTTTACAAAAAAACTCCTGCTGATTATATTCGTTTTTTTCAGCGTTTCTTCGTATGCACAAACTAAAAACGGCTCCGTAAGCGGAAAGGTCGTTAATGCGAAAGATAAATTACCCGTAGACTATGCTTCAGTAGCAGTTAAAAGTCTTAAAGACTCCAGTGTTGCCGGGGTTATCAACACTGAAGCTGATGGCTCCTTTGCGATCAGAGGTCTTGCTCCGGGGCCCTACAGGCTTACAGTAGCTTACCTTGGTTTAAATAATGTCAATAAAGAATTTACTATAACTGCCGCTGCTCCCGCTGTCAATCTGGGGACCCTGGCTATGGAAAATACCGGCTTAAATTTAAATACGGTAGTTATTAAAGGGGTAGTCACCCCGGTAGTAGTTAAAACTGATACTGTGGAGTATAGTGCAGGAGCCTATAAGGTAAGGGAAAATGCCGTGGTGGAAGATGTGCTGAAAAAGCTTCCTGGTGTGGATGTCGCGAAGGATGGATCGATCAAAGCGCAGGGGGAAACGGTAACCCGTGTGCGTATAGACGGGAAAGACTTCTTTGGGAATGACCCGCTGCTGGCTACAAAGAATTTACCGGCTGATATGATTGATAAGATTCAGGTGATTGATCTGCTTTCTGATCAGGCGCAGTTTACAGGGGTTGATGATGGAAACAGGGAGAAAATCATTAATATAACTACTAAAAAAGATAAGAAGAATGGTTATTTTGGTAATTCAAGTGCTGGTTACGGTACTGATGACCGTTATGATGTGAATCTGAATGTCAATAAGTTTAATCAGGAACAGCAGTTTTCTGTGATCGGACAGTTTAATAATGTCAATAAGCAGAATTTTGGTGGCGGCGGTGGTGCAGGTAATGGCGGTGGCGGTGGTGGCGGCGGACGTTTTAGTGCAGCATCGGGAGCTCCTCCGCAAGGGATAACGAATACGAATGCCTTCGGTATTAACTTTGCTGATGTATATACTGATCAGACTAAAATCACTGCCAGTTATTTTTTCAATAAGACTTCACTTTTTAATGAGCAGACGAGTTTGAGACAAAATTTGCTGGGCGATAGCAGAACTACTTTTAATCAAAATCTGAACAGTACTACTGATAGTAAGAATCATCGTTTTAACTTTTTAATAGATACAAAGATTGACTCTTCAATGTCTATTCGTGTACAGCCAAATATTACTTACACAGAAAGCGGAATAGGTCAGAACAGTGATTATGTGAACAATTATGGTAATTATCAGACAGTAGGTACACAGGGATATCGTACAAATTCTACTTCTCCGGTAATTTCCAATAATATTCTGCTCAGGAAAAAGTTTGCTAAAAAGGGACGTACAATATCTTTGAATATAAATACAAGTATTAATGATAATGATTCAAAGATTTTTAATACTATAGATAATGTAACTACAAGGGCCGATTCTGTAACGAATGATTTCACCAACCAGCTGAACAATCAGAATTCGCATGCAATCAGCAATACTTCAAGGGTGGTTTATACAGAGCCTGTTTCCAAAACACTTAATCTGGAACTTAATTATCAGAATATGTATAATTTCAGTAACAGCGAAAGATATAATTTTAATTTTAACCCTGTTACCTCACAATATGATATACCGGATTTTACCTATACGAATACTTATGAGAACAAAACACTGACCAATGCAGTTGGCGCAAGCCTGAATAAGAATACTGAAAAATACAACTGGAATATAGGTGTGGGTGTACAGAATACGGACAGAAGAAATGAAAATCTGACTACTGGTGATATTATCAATCAGAATTTCTATAATATTGTTCCTACGGCACAATTGCGCTATAAATTCAGCAAGAGCAAGAGACTGGTTTTCAGATACCGCGGAACAACATCGCAGCCTTCAATTGCCCAGATTCAGCCTATACGTGATAATACCAATACGCAGAGTGTACCGATCGGTAACCCTGATTTAAAACCTTCTTTTACAAATAACCTTACTGTACTGTACAATAATTTTGACTTCGCTAAATTCAGATCGCTGTTTATTTTTGCTAATATCAGTCAGACGTTCAACGCATTTGGAAATAATAGCATGCTGATTACTGACCTGAAAGATCCTAATGCCGGAAAGATTGCAGTAGTACCTGTTAATGTGGGCGGGGTTTATCAGGGCAATTTAGGCTCCTCGCTGGGCCTGCCTATTATTAAGGAGAATAAGCTGAACTTGAACATTGACCTTGGCGGCAGCTATGCAAGGGGGGTGAATTTCACGAATTCACTGCAAAATATTACTAATGATCTGTCGGTTACGAATAAATACAGACTGGTTTCTTCTATGGATAAACTGGATCTGACAGCTAGTATAGCGGGCTCACTGAACAGGGCTACTTATTCTGCTCAGCCTGCTGCAAATACTACTTATTATACGCTGAACCCGGCAATTGATGTGAGTTATATGTTTCCTGGAAATATAAGGCTTGCGGTAAATGTGGATTATTTCCGGAATACGGGCAGAGGGGAAGGCTATGATACTAATTTTACTATTATGAATGGCTATGTGAGTAAACAGTTCTTTAAAAACAGAGGCACGTTTAAGTTTGCTGTGAATGATGCGCTTAATCAAAACCAGGGAATTTCAAGAACTTCGGGCAATAATACGATTACGGATTTAAGATATAATGTGCTGAAAAGATATTATATGTTTTCTTTTACTTATTCGTTAAGCAGAATGGGTGGGAAAACTATGCAGGGGGATATGCCGATGCCAGGTATGGGGAGGGGTCGCAGAGGGGGGGACATGTAATAAAAAAAACAGACCTGCTATGTGCGGCCGGCAATTTCTTATGCCCTTCGGGGCAACGAAATTACTATGTCCGCACATAGCAGGTCTGTTTTTTTTACCTCTATCCTTAGGGTGAATCTGTTGGTTGGCGATATGGTGGTTATTGGATTGCTGTGTGGTATTATTTGATTGAGATATAGGTTTGTTGTTGGGTTAGGTTAGATTTTGATATAGAGTGGTTTAGGGGGTAAAGCAATTTATTGCATAATCTTACAATATTCTGGTTGAGATGTCATTTATTTAGATTGATTAAAAATAATTTGAATACTTAGTAAAAATCCCTTTACTTTGCGCCAAAATTATATTTAATCAATCTTAATAAGACTATGCCAAGACAATTACTTTCATTCATTTTTATTTTCTTTATAAGTACTGGGTTATTTGCACAGGGTACAGGGAGCATTAAAGGTAGGATCACTACTTCTGATGGGACGGTTGCTGATGGGGTAACAGTAAAGTTAAAGGGTACGACTATTGTTGCGATTACTGAAGAGAATGGTTCTTATACTATTAAAAAAGTACCAGCAGGTAATTATACGCTGGTTGTTTCTGCAGTTGGTCTGTATCCAAAAGAAAAACAAATTACTGTAGTTAATGGGACTGTGATTGCTGACTTCTCTCTGAATGAGAATATGTCACAGTTAAAGAATGTACAGATCTCTACTAATAAAAAATACAAAGTAGAAAAAGTATCTTCCTCATTGCGTTTGCAAACAAAATTATTAGAGTTACCTCAAAATATTAAAGTTGTTACCAGTCAGCTGATGGCAGACCAAATGGCTTTTGATATCGTAGACGGCGTAACAAGAAATGTAAGTGGTGCTGTAAGGGTTGGCCATTGGGATGCTCAGTATGCAAACATTCTGATGCGTGGTTTCTCTATTCCAGGATTCCGTAATGGGATGAATTTAAAAACCCCATGGGGTCCGCTTGCAGATGATGCTGCTACAATTGACCGCATTGAATTCGTAAAAGGCCCTGCTGGTTTTATGATGGCAAATGGTGAGCCGGGCGGTCTTTACAATATCGTTACTAAGAAACCTACAGGCACGAATCAAAGCTCGGTTAGCCTGAGCGCTGGTGGATATAACCTTGCACGTGCGGCAGTGGATTTAGATACCAGGCTTTCTGCTGACGGTAAATTGTTATTTCGTTTAAACGTAGCTGCACAAACTAAAGGCAGTTTCAATAAGTTCAATTACAATGATAAGTATGTAATTGCACCGGTAATCAGCTATCAGATTGACAGCAATACCAAAGTTACTGCTGAATATACACATCAGCATGTGGAAGCATTAGCATTGGGTAACTATGGATTCTCTCCGAAAGGATATGGTGATACCGATCCCAGCTTCTTTGTTGGAGATCCTTCATTAGACCCAAATAAGCTGAATGACCATAACATTACTCTTTATTTAAATCATAAATTCAATAAAGACTGGACATTTAACGCACAAGCTGCCTATTTGAACTACTCTTTATTGGGAGGTACACCATGGCCATCTATGATCGCTGCTAACGGTGATATGAGAAGAGGGCTAAACATCAGTGAAGAACTGGCTATCAATAAAAATATCCAATTGAGCTTACAAGGCCAGTTCAAAACAGGTCAAGTTGTGCATAGAGTTTTGGGTGGTATTGATATGGGTAACTTAAAAACCTGGGGTGATTTTTCAAGCGTTTCACAACCAGATCTTCTACTAGCCGGTAATGCTACTTTTAATATTTACAATCCTGTTTATGGTATTCCAACTGCTAACATTCCTGTATTTGACAGGTCAAGAAGCATCCAGGTAAGATCAGGTGCAAATACGTATGCAACCAACTCAACTTATACAGGCGTATACTTACAAGACGAATTGCGTTTTCTGGATGAGAAACTACGGTTAACACTGGCTGGCAGATTTACCCATGCAGTAACTGTTGGTAAAACCAATGCGACACAAATGTCAGATAATGCAGTTACCCCAAGAGTAGGCTTAAGTTATTCCATTACTAAAGATTTCTCAGCTTATACTTTATACGATCAAAGCTTTATCCCACAATCTCAAGCTTCAAGATCAGCAACCGGAGACGTCTTTAAACCTGTAACAGGTAATAACATTGAATTTGGATTGAAGAAAGACTGGTTTGGCGGAAAATGGAACTCAACATTCTCTATGTATAAAATTACAAAGAAAAATGTCTTAACTCCTGACCCGGCATATGCTCTTGGAGATCCAAACAACTTCATGGTGCAATTAGGTGAAGTTCAATCTAAAGGTATCGAATTTGACCTGGTAGGAGAGGTAGCAGAAGGCTTAAACTTAACCCTGAACTATGCTTATACAGATCCAAAAGTAACCAGGGATGAGAACAAAGATCCGGCAAAAAATGCGACCGGAACTTATCTGGCTAATACTGCCAAACACATCACCAACGGATGGTTGTCTTACCGTTACAGAAATGCAAACTCTATATTTAACGGAATTGGGTTCTCAGGCGGTTACCAAATGCTATTAAACCGTTACGCAGGATCAGGACCTACTCAAACTCCATTTGCAGATTACATCCGTTTCGACGCAGGTATATCATACGTAAAAGGTAAATTCTCGATCTCAGCCTTAGTAAGTAACCTGCTTGACAAAAAACTGTTCACCCAGGGTTCTTACACCAAACTGGCAAAAGAAACACCAACATCAGTTTCTTACTACACTTACATCTACGAAGTTCCAAGAAACGGTAGAATCAGCGTTAAATATAATTTCTAACTGATCAAAGTAAATTATAAACAGCCAATAAATTAACGCCCGGCGGTTACCACCAAGGGCTTCAATTACAAAACAATTAAACAGGAATGGCCGGTACTAATCAAAGTACCGGCCATTCCTGTTTAATTAGGCAGCAACAATAAACCAAGGCAGTAAATCAATAACCAAGTCATCAACAATAACCATGTAAAGCGCCAACCAACAAAAAAACCGCCCTCAAAAATTAAATACCATGTCAAAGCCCCTCGCTGTAACTACCCAATTAGATTTCGATAAAATAAAAACAGAATTAATGTGAAGGCATAGCTTTCCGAGCCCTTCAGCGACGGCAATGCCGCCTGAACATAATTCTGTTTTTATTTTATGTATTAATGGTGTCACAACGAGGGGCTTTATTTGGATTTATTATTGATAAAGGATACCTTAGCCCGAATAATTAAAGATATGAACCTTTCGCAGTTAAATCCAGGAGAACGTGGCACTATTGTAGCTTTTACAGATTTAGAAATGTCAGTAAAATTAATGGAAATGGGTTGTTTGCCTGGAGAAGTTGTGGAGGTTGAGCGTTTTGCACCACTAGGAGATCCGATGGCGATCCGTGTTGCCGGTTATCAATTGTGTTTACGTAAAAATGAAGCTTCTGTTATTATAATTTCTTAGATCTGTCTTGGCTACTACACTAAAAATTGCGTTAGTTGGTAATCCGAATACTGGAAAATCAACACTATTTAACTTATTGACCGGGTTAAACCAAAAAGTTGGAAACTTTCCCGGGATTACTGTTGATAAGAAAACAGGTTTCTGTAAACTTGCTGCTTCCCTGCAGGCTGAAATAGTAGATTTACCAGGAACCTATAGCTTATATCCGAAAAGTAAAGATGAAAGCATCGTCTTTCAGGTTCTGGCTGACAAAAAAAATTCAAGCCATCCTGATCTGGTCGTACTGGTTGCCGATGCGACCAATCTGCGCAGAAATTTATTGCTGTATTCGCAGGTTGCTGATTTGCATATTCCCGTGATATTAGCACTGAATATGACAGATATGGCAAACAAAGAAGGAATCAATATCAATATTGATGAACTTTCTGCACGTCTGGGGATACAGGTAGTAGCGATCTCCGCCAGAAGTAAAACAGGATTGGACGGGCTGAAACAAGCAATTGCCAATACCACAAAAATACCTACACAAGTTGCGGGAACTGATGTAAATGTACTTGCCGGAGCTGCCATTGATGAAGCTAAAGCTGTACTTGCTACGGATCATGATTATTTTGCCTTACAGATCCTGCATCAGCATGAACATCTGGAAATTTATACTGCTGAGCAGCATACACAGTTTGAGCAGATCAAAAAAACACATCACTTTGAGTCTTCAAAATTACAGGCAGCTGAAACAATTGCCCGTTACAGATATTTAAGTACAGTATTATCCGGCGTTATTGAAGATACGGGTGCAGTAAAGAAATTTGCATTCAGTGATAAGATTGACTCCATACTGACTAACCGCTTCTGGGGATTCTTTATTTTCATCTTCATCCTGTTTTTTATTTTTAATGCCATCTTTTCCTGGTCGGCCTATCCAATGGAACTTATTGAAGGGCTCTTTGGCTGGATCACTACCACTGGTCATGCGCATCTTCCTGATGGCATGTTAACTAACCTTCTGCTGGACGGTGTTGTTGCCGGACTGGGTGGGATAGTTGTTTTTATTCCTCAGATTGCTATATTGTTTGCAATGATCTCCATTCTGGAGGATACAGGCTATATGGCCAGGGTAACCTTTATGATGGATAAAATCATGCGTAAGTTCGGAATGAGCGGAAAGTCGGTTGTACCGATGATCGGCAGTTTTGCCTGTGCGGTTCCTTCTATTATGAGTGCCCGGAATATTGAAAGCTGGAAGGACAGAATTATAACTATTATGGTTTCTCCGCTGGTGAGCTGTTCTGCAAGGCTGCCTGTTTATACTTTATTGATCTCTCTGATTATACCGGATACAAAATTACTCGGATTTATCAGTATGCAGGCCTTAGCCCTGATGGGAATGTACCTGATCAGTATTATTGCTGCGGTTCTTGTTGCCTTTGTGATGAAATTTATGATCAAAGCTACAGAGAAGTCTTACTTTATTATGGAGCTGCCTGTTTACAGGATGCCCCGCTGGAGTAATGTGCTTTTTACAATGTTTGAGAAGTCTAAAACTTTTGTTTTTGAAGCAGGTAAGGTGATTATAGCTATTTCAATTGTTCTATGGGTCATGTCTGCTTATGGGCCTCCATCACGCTTTGAGCATATCGAAAAAAAATATGCACAGATTGAACTGCAGAAAGATAGTATACAGATCAGTACACTTGAAAGAGATAAGTCAGCAGAAAAACTGGAAAATTCTTATGCAGGTATATTAGGGAGGACAATTGAGCCGGTTATTAAACCGCTGGGCTTTGACTGGAAGATTGGCATTGCGCTGATTACTTCATTTGCAGCCAGAGAAGCATTTGTAGGTACTATGGCCACCATTTATAGTGTTGACAACGGAGAAGAGAATTCAGGGACCATACGGGATAAAATGAGGGAAGCTAAAAATCCTGAAACGGGACTGCCGGTATTTACTTTTGCTACGGGATTTGCACTGATGCTGTTTTATGCTTTTGCGATGCAGTGCATGAGTACTGTGGCGGTTGTTTACAGAGAGACAAAATCCTGGAAATGGCCTGCTATACAAATGGTGTACATGACAGCTATGGCCTACATAGCCAGTTTAATAGCCTACCAGTTTTTAAAGTAATTTCTTTATCTTAGTACTGTGGAAAAAGTTGATGTTTTAGCCCAGTATATGCCCCCTGCGGCAGCCCCGGTAATTGCTAAATGGATTGACTATTTTCAGTGTGAATTTAAGATATCTAAAAGCAGGGCTACCAAATTAGGTGATTACAGGCACCCTTTTAAAGGATTGGGACATAAGATATCTGTCAACAATAATCTGAACCGCTATGCCTTTCTGGTTACAACCGTACATGAATTTGCACATCTGCTCACCTGGAACGATCATAAAAATAAGGTCAAGCCGCATGGCGGAGAGTGGAAGCATAATTTTAAACGGATGATGACACCTTTTCTGGATCAGCAGGTTTTTCCTGAAGATCTGCAGCAGGCTATAAGTACTTATTTAAGCAATCCTTCTGCATCAAGCTGTACCGACTTAAAGCTTTCCAGGGCCCTTAAAAAATACGATAGTGCAATTGACCACTCCCGCCTTGAAGAGCTGCCTCAGCACGCTATATTTACGATTAAAGATGGCAGGAGATTTAAAAAGGGAGAACAGCTCAGAAAACGCTTCAGATGTGAGTGTCTTGATAACGGCAATATCTATTTATTCAGTCCGCTTGCCGAAGTTGTGGTATCTGCCACGGGTACATAAACACTCATATTATCTTCTATATTCCATTTCAGTTTTAGCTTTCCTTCTTTAAACAGGGCTGGAAAATTTAACAGACTATCAATATAATTGTCTTTGTTTTTTACCAGGATGCTGGCTCTGTAGTTAGGCTGTTTTTTGCTTTTAAGCATAATATAAAGTGCATCGGGATAAGTTGAGATATTATCGAATACCATTTCAAACTTATCCGTACCATTGATTGCATCATTTATTCCTTTAATATCGGAAGTATAATTTTCTTCAGGATATTTATTGTCAGCTGCCTGAACGATTAAATACGGGAGCGTACGCAGCGCCTCAGCAGAGCCTGCAGAACGACTGTCAATTTTAAAAGTAACATTGTTCCGTATATAAGTACGGATGTCCTTAAAGACGCCTCCTTCTTCGTTCATCAGTTTAATCCGTTCCTTAACAAGGATCAGGCTATCATTCTTAAAATAATAACTTTTTAAAGTATTGCTGATTGTTCCGTTAGCTGTGTAGGTTTTATATAACAGGCCATCATTATGTGCACTGTATTTTTCTGCATAGACAGAAAGATCACCTGACAGGTAAATGAGACTGTATTCCTTTTTATAGTCTTTCAGACTCCTGTCAATTGATGCAGCGAAATTCAGTATCGATTTATCAGTCATACCAGTAGTACCCTCATCAGGTAAATCTGCCTGTGGATGAGTAGATCTAAAATACTGGCAACCCGGAAGTGTAAACAGTAAAACTCCTATACATAGTAAAAAAATGGTTTTCATAGCGCTCCGGTAAATTAAGGTATCCTCAGGAGCAGGCCATTATCGTGCCAAGGCATCACCAGGCCAGAATTTTTTGAACAGTTTCATGCAGACGGCTTTTAGCCAGAAACTGATCTTCAAGCATTTTATGCATGGGAACAGCCGTATCCAGACTGGCACAACGCATTACAGGAGCGTCCAGGTCTGTAAAGCAATGTTCTCCTATCCATGCCGCAATTTCAGCTCCAAAACCGCTGCTGAGTGTGTCTTCATGGAGGATAATCACTCTTCCGCTGGATTTTACTGCTGCGGCAACAGTTTCTTTATCCCAGGGTTGCAAACTGTACAGGTCTATTAAACTGACCGATAATTCAGGGTGATCTTCCAGGTAGGATAATGACCAGTGTACCCCTAAACCGTAAGTGATTATAGTCAGCTGATCACCTTTTTTTAACCAGTTCGCTTTTCCGATTTCTATAGTATAGTGCCCTGCGGGAACTAATCCGGTTAAACTTCTGTACAAGTATTTATGTTCAAAATACAGGACCGGGTTAGGGTCTTCAATAGCCGCTATTAATAATCCCTTTGCATCATAGGGAAAAGCAGGATAAACTATTTTAAGACCGGGAGTTTTGGTAAACCAGGCTTCATTGCTTTGAGAGTGAAACGGGCCAGCACCAGTGCCCGCACCGGTTGGCATTCTGATCACTACATCTGCCTTTTCTCCCCAGCGGTAATGTGTTTTTGCGAGGTTATTGATAATCTGGTTAAATCCGCAGGTTACAAAATCTGCAAACTGCATTTCTACCACTGCTTTATAACCATTGATTGATAAACCAAGTCCGGCTCCAACTATCGCAGATTCACAGATTGGGGTATTGCGAACCCTGGCTTTACCGAATTCTTCTGTAAAACCAGCAGTGATTTTAAAAGCACCGCCATATGCTGCAATATCCTGACCCATAATAATCAGATTAGGGTGTTGTTGCATCCCGGTTCTTAATCCATCACTGATGGCATCAATATAACGTATTTCTGATGCTGGTTCAGTCGGGAATACTACTTGTTGTTGATAGGGATAATACATATCCGCTGTTTCTGTCTCTGCAGAGGGATCAGGATCTGCATCATTAAATGCCTGCTCAATTTCCTGATCCAGTTCAGTCTTAAATTCTGCTTTAATTTCCTTTAAAAGCTCGTCTGAGAGTATATTTTGTGCAAACAGGTAATGCTCAAATGTTTTCACAGGATCTTTAGCTGACCATTCTTCAAACAAGTAAGGCGGGACGTATTTAGTACCTGAAGCTTCTTCGTGACCTCTCATTCTGAAAGTCAGACATTCCAGTAAAACTGGTCTTGGATTGGCGCGGATGCTGGCTGTAATCTCCGTAATTGTATCAAAAACTTCTAAAACGTTGTTCCCGTCAATTTGAATTCCCTCCATTCCATAACCCATCGCTTTGTCAACTAAATGAGCGCAGTTAAATTGTTCGTTAACAGGAGTGGAGAGTCCATAGCCATTATTCTCAATCAGGAAAATTACTGGTAAGTTCCAGACAGCAGCCACATTGACTGCTTCATGGAAATCACCTTCACTGGTTGCACCCTCACCTGTAAAAACCAGTGTGGCATGTTCTTTTCCAGCAATAAGGTCTGCCAGGGCGATACCATCTGCCAGTGCCAGCTGCGGGCCAAGGTGAGAGATCATGCCAATGATTTTATAAGCTTGTGTACCAAAGTGAAAAGACCGGTCCCTGCCTTTGGTAAAACCTGTCATCTTTCCTTGCCATTGGGCCATTAAATTACGCAAAGGAATATCTCTTGTCGTAAAAACACCCAGGTTTCTATGCATTGGCAGGATATATTCGTCAGCATTCATCGCTAAGGCAGCACCTACTGCGATGGCTTCCTGGCCAATCCCTGAAAACCATTTTCCTATGCGTCCCTGTCTGAGCAGGACAAGCATTTTTTCTTCGACCATTCTGGGATAAAGAAGACGCTTATAAAGCGATAATAAGGTTTTGTCGTCTTTCTCTTTCCGGTCGAATTGCATATAAATTAGCTTTATGGTTTAGTTTTAGACTTTTCTTCCCATTGTTTAGCAAATGATTTAGCCGCAATCTCAGGCATAACCCGGTACTTGCCCCACATTTTTTTGAACAAGAGTTTCATGAAGAAGTTCTTGATTTTTCCACCGAACATGTCCATTTTTGATCTTTTGGACATACCTGAATTCCATACCTTCCAGCCGATATCTTCGGCCTTAGTATTTTGATGCTGTTCTACCGCATCCCGTCTGTTGAGCAGCAGCATTTTGTGAATATCAATCTTTACAGGGCAAACTTCAGAACATTTACCGCAAAGGCTAGAGGCATAGCTCAAGTGTTTGAATTCTTTCATCCCTTGTAAGTGAGGGGTAATAATAGAGCCGATCGGGCCACTGTAAGTTGTGTTGTAAGTATGACCACCAATGTTTTTATAAACAGGACAGGCGTTCAGGCAGGCTCCACAGCGGATACAATATAAACCCTGACGCTGCTCTTTTTGTGCCAGTAAGTTCGTACGGCCGTTATCGAGCAGGATCACATACATTTCTTCGGGGCCATCTGTTTCATCAGGCTGTCTTGGCCCGCTCAGAATCGTATTATATACTGTTAAATTCTGACCTGTTCCATGACTTGATAACAAAGGCCAGAAAAGGTCAAGGTCTGCCATAGAAGGAATGATCTTCTCAATTCCAACAATAGCAATATGTATTTTAGGAAAGGTAGTGCTTAAACGCGCATTTCCTTCATTCTCGGTTAGTGCAATACT
>Ga0247807_10001671_pt1 | contig 12803 bp, 17 predicted proteins | sample UWRJL074202C1_FD_179931 | JGI IMG/M metagenome (GOLD analysis project Ga0247807, IMG submission 179931) | Plant litter microbial communities from Arlington Agricultural Research Station in Wisconsin, United States - UWRJ-L074-202C-1 | ecosystem: Environmental > Terrestrial > Plant litter >...
CGGTGAAGGGAATGGTGTTTGTAATAACCGGGGGAGGGAGTGGTACGTGGCTAAAGACTTCTCGTGATAAGAATGTTAGATGATTTAACGCATTTATCAGGAATTGGGGCAATGATGGCAAATGCGCTTGATGTCAATGGTGCCGCGAAAGTCTATATAGTAGGACGGAGAATTGAAAAATTACAAGAAGTTGCTGCTGCTGCCGTAAGTCATGACTTGGGTTGCTACATTCTTTTTGGTTCCTCCATCGTTGATAGGTAATTAGATCAACAAATCCATTATTCCCTACAAAGGCGATGTAACCTCTAAAGAAAGTCTCGCCAACCTCGCCGAGAAGATCACATCAGAAATCGGCTTCGTGAACGTCGTGATAGCGAACTCCGGTGTTACTGGTCCCGATCTAAGCGCCTTGCCCAAAGATCGCGTGCCCTCGATTTCTGAACTTCAGTCTCTACTTTGGAAGCCTTCCATGGAAGAATTCAATACGACCTTCATGGCCAATTCTACCGCTGTCTTTTACACTTTAACAGCCTTTCTGACATTACTTGATGCAGGAAACACGCACCCTGATAGTCCGACCCTGAAAAATGGAGTTAAAAGTCAGTTTATTGCCACGAGTAGTATTGGAGCTTTTTCAAGGAAGCCGGGTATGGGTTATGCATATGCGGGTAGCAAGGCTGCGGTTATACACTTGGTAAAGCAATTGAGTACAGGTTTAGTACCTTATCATATAAGAGTGAATTGTCTCGCACCGGGCATCTATCCTAGCGACATGAGTGCTGTAAGACTTTTTAAATAGGTGTAAGACTTAGGAAATATGTTGATCATGTGTTAGGCTTTCTTGGCTGGAAACGATGCAAGAAAAGAAGGAAGCATTCCACAAGATATCTGTCCTGCTACTAGAAGTGGTACTGAAGAAGTGAGTTTCTTCAAAAACTCTCTTGATTTTGAAATTAACCAAGCTCGTATTAGGATGCTGGGGGTTTGATATTATTTCTATGCAGTCGAGCCGGCGGATACATAAATGGTAATGTAGTTGTGAGTGATGGAGGTCGAATTGGTATTCAGCCCGGAACTTACTGAGCAGTCATAACACTTGCATTACGTAGATAAATATATAAAATAAATTTAACTAGTTAGCCTCCGGGTTCAAGAAGAGGACAACAGGTACGAATAACGCTAGAATTTCAACATAGTATCGACATATAAATTTGATATTTGGTCGGCTTCTGCTGGCAATGTTCTTTTATAGAATTTAATATCTTAAACGGTGCATGATAGGTTTTGGTGTTGATTTAATTCGACGTTTCAAGCATACCTGCAGTATAAAACGAGGCAAGATAATGGCCAAAATCGTCTAAAGTGCACTTGTTATACCAGTAGTTTGGGCAGCCACCACTGAATGAGTGCAATGCTGTTATCCGATTTTCGAAATTTCCATTTTGATGTAAAAGTCATCTAGATTAGAAGCGAACTTTGGGGTAAATCAATAATTGCTCATATGTATGTGGGTAACTATTGATATTTTTGGACAGCGTTCTTCAATATGTCAAGTTTATCATGATAGTCTTTGGATCCGTGAACGCAAGAAGCGCCGCCTTTCCGCACTCTCTTCCCAATCCGCTCTGCTTCGTTCCTCCAAAAGGTACGCATGTAAACATTTGACTAATACAGTTTATTCCCACCATCCCACTATCAAAGGCACTCGCAACTCTCAGCGCACGATTGATATCCTGTGAGAAAACCCCAGCCATGAGTCCATACTCCGTGCTATTTGACAGCTCAATAACTTCGTCTTCTGTTTTGAAGGTATTCACAATGACAACTGGGCCAAAAATCTCTTCTCGCATGATTTCCGCATCAGATTTCACATCCCGAAAGATGGTTGGTTCGATGTAGTATCCCTTAAAAATGATTTAGCACCGAACTCTTGAGTTGGAAGAGAGATTACCTTGTCGCCAACTCTATTTCCGCCGAGTATCATTGTACCCTGCCCGTTTTTTCCTCTCTCAATAAACCCTGTAACACGCTTAAATTGGGCTTCGTCAACCAAAGGTCCAATGGTGGTTTCAGTGGAATCGGGGTCCCCAATTGTTGAAGACATTTCCTTCAGCTTTGTTTTATAACCCTCAATAAACTTGTCAGAGATGGACTCTTGAACATACACTCGTGTAGATGCAAAGCAGACTTGTCCGGTGTTTAATACAAGTGCATTTGTAGTAGAATTGATGGCATTTTCTAGGTTACAATCATCAAATATGACGGCAGGGGATTTACCTCCTAGCTCTAAAGTAACTCTCTTCAAGTTTGATTTTGCAGCAGCTTCTTGAATCTTTTTGCCAGTGGCAATTGACCCGGTGAAAGATACCTTGCGAACCTTCATATGTGCTGCCAATATAGCGCCGGTCGAACCGTCTCCTGTAAGAATTTGGAAAACTCCTGTAACAATAAATTAGTCTTCGTACTTTTGGTGTCTCCGAGGATATTTGAAAGCGACAAATTGAAGTATCTTTTCAGTTCTTTTCAGTTCTTCAAAGACAATATATTCAGACTTGGACCTGTATCCAGGAAGTGACATACTATATGTCAAGGTCACATACCTGGAGGAAATCCTGCCTCTTTAATCAACGCTCCTAAAGAAGCACTCGCAAATGGCGTCTTCTCACTAGGTTTTAAAATGAAACAATTCCCAGTGGCTAACGCCGGTCCAGCTTTCAGGCCAATGGTTCCCAAAGGGCCATTCCATGGAACAATACCTACAGTCACGCCAAGGGGTTCGTTTCGGACAACCTTCAAGAATCCATCCTCCTGCGGGAAGGATTCACCAGCAAACTTATCAATCCAACCGGCATAATACCGAAACGTCTCACACGTTTGAGCGGTTTCCCATTTGTTGAAGGTGGAGATTGGCGCACCTAAAGTAAGGCGAGTTAATTCAGCGAGAGTGGTAAGATGCGCTTCCATTAGTGACGCAAACTTGAGCATTATATTACGACGGGCAGTAGGGGTTAGAGTACGCCATGCTGGGAATGCTTTCTCTGCTGCAGTGACAGCAAGATCGACATCATATGCATTTGCTAATGCAACATCATCCGCAATAAGCGAACCGTCCTTTGGGTTGTAAAGGGCGAGCCTAGAAATCAATCAGTGTCCTGTCAAAGCAACTGAAGCGAGTAAAACTACTTTTTTTCGTTATTAGAATTAACATATTCATTGTTGATGAATAGTTGTTTTGGCAGATTCGCTCTACTGAATTTGTAGGAGGACATCAAGACAAATATGATATAAGCACGTGATTTTAGAAAGATAGAATTGGTCAGGAGGTTTGAGATCCGTATAACCTTAAGACTTTAGCCTTACTTTTTATTCATCAAACCAAAATTATAGTTGGTCACAATCCACTGGATTGTGCCGAGTGCAATAAGATAGCTCAAATTAAGTCCGATCACAGGAAGACGAACTCCGAAAACAACTTTCGGTGTTAAGGTCTTACAATCATACCAATGAACCTTCTTACGGAACGAGTTTTGAATTTTGTCACAGACGACGCCCATAGCCATGCCCAGACTGTCACTAAAGTACCTACAATGGTTGACAACATTAGAGAATTAGTTAAGACTCTCAACTAGCCAGTCATTCTGGAACGAAACAAATATAAGATCGCACTAATGCTAGTTTGGCACGGTTAAGGGGAACCGACAGAGTGACTAGTACAATTTACAGAGATGTATGTGCGGGAGACTAGCTTGCTGTACGTAGCCTTTGTCTGGGGTTTTGCGGAGTATCTCCACACTTCTACACCTCCCAAGCATCTTGCCAGAAAATGGATAAGATCAGCTCTTCCCAGTGACTTTCTGTCTATTGGCCATAATAAAAATACATTATTCATCCTATAATTACATACTCGAACACTCCTTCTTTTGGCCACATAAGATATCTGCCCGACTACCTCCCCATAGGACTACGATTTTGTTAAATATGGTACAGGACAATCAGCCTTTGGGAGACACTCCCCCCCAGTCTATTGGGAGAGAGAAAAGTCATGTCGCGGATGTTAAGCACCACGAAAATGGCAGCGATCTGACAAACATTGATACTCACCATCAAACGCTGGCCCTGGAGGGATACGAGCTTGATACAGATGAACTACCAAAAGGTTACTTTTGGAGCGCCAAATTTTTGGGCACCTTCTTTGGAGTTGGAATGAACTTAATGGGATCCACGGTTTGTACCTCTACAGCTACCGTTGCCTTTCTTTTATTAATTTAAAAAACTAATAAATGTCAACAGGCCGGCTTTGCCATTATTGCTCCCGTTTTAGGGCAGATCAATACTGCAATTGGTCCAGGGCCAGTAATTTGGCTCTCACTTGTATATACACTTGGTCTTGCTCTCGGTCTAACCCTCGTAGGGAGACTGACAGACATATTTGGTCGACGGTGGTTTTTCATATGCGGAGTTTTAGTTGGTGTTGTTGGATCTATCATCGGTGCAACAGCCAAAACTCTACCTGTTCTGATCGGAGGCCAAACCCTCATAGGACTTTCCGCTTCAACGGGATACTCGTACACGTTTGTTGTGGGAGAGTTAGTCCCCGTCAAATACCGATTTGCAGCAAATGGCGTCTTGTTCATGTTCAGTTTTCCCACCGCCGGATTCGGGGCAGCTATCTCTACTGCATTTGTTTTATATACAGATGCTGGTTGGCGGGTAAATACACTCCATTCTTCAACAATGACTTTATGCGGTCTCATGAAATACTTCATTTTGTTGAATTGCTATTGGTCTAGTAGCTTTGGGCAACACCCGACTAATTTGATCTATTAGTGGTGCTACTATCTCCTCATAATTCTCAACGGACTTACAGCGCTTGCATACTTTCTGTTCTATTTTCCACCCAACTTCAAGGCCAAACACGCTGGTACGAGTAAGTGGGAATTGGTGAAAGAATTTGACTATGTCGGAACATTTTTATACTTAGCAGGATTACTGTTGTAAGTTTACACATCCAGTTTATCAAATTTTCCAAAGTGCTGACCTTAAGCAGTTTTATACTGGGTTTGTCATGGGGAGGAAATGTGTACGCTTGGAAGAGCGCTCCAGTGATTGCGACCATTATCATTGGAGCAATATGCCTGGTAGGATTGTTCGCTTACGAGAGCTTTCGACATCTCAAAGAGCCTCTCATCCCAATGCATCTTTTCAAGGACAAAGGATGGGTGGCTGCTGTTATTAGTCTATCACTTGGCGCTAGTGTTTATTACTCACAGGCTATTGTGTGGCCCCAAATGACAACTACGGTCTACGCTAACGGAAGACTCATGTTAGTACTTTTCTTTTGTCTCTAAAGATATGAGCATTTTACTAATATTGTGGCAGGTGGGCTGGTTGGATTGGGTCGCTGGCCGGAATTGCCATTACGGTGGGAGAGGTTATCGGTGGTTTTATGATCCATAAAACTGGTAAAACTAAGTATCAAGCAATATTTGTGATGACAGCAGCTACGATTTTCCTTGGAGGTGAGTTTCCACATCTTGCTACAGCACCGTCTTGACCACTGCGGCTATGTTACTTACTGACATACACAGCAATGGCATCATGTACACCCGACACCCCAAAGACTGCCATGGCTTTGGTATTTTTAGCTGTAACATTGGTGGGCTATAACGAAGCCATCATGCTTCCAATCGCGACTATTGTGATTCGAGATCAAGCTGAAATTGGGACCGCTGCTGGCATTGCTGGATCAGTTCGCTCTGCAATCTCAACTGTAGCATCAACTGTGTATTCAGTCGTTCTCACCATACGACTCGGACAGACGATACCGAAAGAGGTTCCAGTGGCCGTCATTGCAGCTGGTCTTCCTGCATCCTCTGTTGCTAATTATATGACTGCTATCGCAGGAGGAGGGAGCGAGAAAGCACTTGCTGCTGTAGAAGGATTAACGCCCGAAATTCTGGCAGCAGGGTCGACAGCCTATAGATTCGCATATAGCCACGCATACAAGACGATATTCTTGACTTCTATCGCTTTTGGAGTGCTAGCCATCATTTGTAACTTATTCGTACCGAATATCGACCATTTGATGACCGACGCAGTCGCGGTTACGCTCACGAACAGGCATGGAGACAAAGTTGATCGGGAGGAGAAAGCTTATGCTGAGAAGTCACAAGTCGTGGAATGAAGCCAGGATTGTACCATGTATAGCAAATGAACGTGACTGTGTTTGAAAATTTGAAATCTTTTTATTTTGAATTGATCCAAATGAAGACAAAAGTACTCATGCAGTGAAGTCAAGTGCGTTTTTTGCAGTAGTTCTTATGATACTCATGCTGGGTTGACATTGAAAAATTCGTAGTCTCATATTAACAACTTAGGTCACAGATTCAAATCTAATAGCTTACTAGAAAAGGTTACACATGTCTATAATTTGGCAGGTAATAAAGGGTCATAATATCATTTTTCTTCGAGAAGATCTTGGAGTGGGTTTGGATTTTGAGCTAGATCAGACAAGATATTGCAAGTGTGATTTTCGTCACGTCCGTATTCCAGTAGAAATTCCGAAAAGCCGTCGCCACTCGTTCGGAAATCACTCACATGCTGCTCAACAACCGAATCTTTGGTTTGGTAACACAGTGACTCTTTATCGGCGTTAGGTTCAACATGCCCGGAGGATCCTGAAATAAGTGACACATCACATGACTTGGTAGAGAGGAGGAAAGGGGAAGGTGCAGGGATAAGTATATCCGACCATGTATCTAAGTATAATACACCAAAAGGACTATTCTCTTGAAGTCTTCAGGTATAGTGAGATTATTCAACAACTCTTCTATCTTATCCAGTACCACCGCTGCACAGTTGATAAAGGCAGAAAATGGCATCAAACTCTACTGCTGTATGTTTCGCGATTAAAGTTGAGTTTACACAAGTACTAACATGCTGCATTAGCCACACAAGAATCAGAACTCTGTATTCAATCATGTTGCAATATCTGTCCCAGACGCCGAGAAAGCAGCTGCATGGTTACAAGTCCCTGAATCAATTCCATTGTTCTTTGACTAAAATTAGTCTAGGTACCAAGAGGTTTTCGGGTTTCGAAGAGTAAGATCAGATAGAGCAACAGATAGGTCGGATGCTCCCAATGCGCCAATTTTCAGCATTTATCCTAGCAGTCTGAATAAAGTCAACATGGCGTTCATGAGTTGCGGTAATGGAGTGGGCTTCGAAATCTTCGAATTTCAAGATCCAGCATATCAAAAGACCAGGGAATTTTCAACCGAGTTTAATCATGGTGGATTCTTCCATATAGCTGTTACGGTTGCAGATCCGGGTACATTCAACAGACTTGTATCTTACAATCAATCCTTATACTAATTTGTCCAGATGGAGTGGTTTTAAAAGCAAAAGAACTAGGGGGCAAGCAGATTGGAGAGACATGTGACATGTACGGCGAAAAGGCATTGTATCTTCAAGACCCATGGGGTAATATTATTGAGTGTCTTAGCTGTAGCTTTGAGCAGTTGATGGGAAACAGGGGTTGAGAATTAAAATACCAATACAATAGGATTTCTGTATTTTCCTACCAGTCGTATATCATGGGGTGAAACAAATTGAAACTTACCATACTTCTTCAGCTTATGAGAAAATAAATATTTAAAAATTCTTTACTAAAACCATGAAGTGAGTGTCGCTGTAGTGAAAGTTGTGATTCTAATTTGTGAGGACTTTTAAATGAGCCAGCTAAATCTAAGAATTTCGATATAATTCTAAAATATATAAATAAAAAGTGTCTTAATTTAAGTTTGTAGATCTAAAATCTGAAATTTATGGTAACTCTACTGAGTCGGTGCATGTTTAAGAAATTGAACCACCATCTTTTTAGTGCTTTTGCCAGCCTTCATAGACTCAATCATCCCTGGAACATCATCCAACGACTGATAGGTTTCAATTTCTGGTCGAATGTTGTGCTTCACAATGAAGTCAATCGCTTTAGGCATTCTCCGAGGAATTCCTGTAGAATCTCCTCTAACCTTGAAAGTGCCTCTTGCAATATCCAAGGCATCAAATGTGACGCCCTCTGCGGGTAAGCCAACACACATAAGCACACCACCAAGTTTCAAAAGCGGTGGTGCACTTCTGTATGCTGCACCTGCAGCACTAAAAACTGCTACCGTGTCTGCGCCTAGTCCATCTTTTGTCAATTTGCGGACTTCCTGCACGTAATTCTTATTTGACCGTGAATTGAAAACATGATCTGCACCCTGAGTCTTACAGACATCTAGTACATCATCGTTAATATCCACGCCAATTACCTTATAACCCATCGCTTTGGCATATTGCGTCGCAAGTTGACCTAGGCCTCCGCAGCCAATAATCACGAGCCATTGTCCAGGCTCCAGCTCACACGAAGCAACGCAGTGGTACGCTACACATGTCAGATTAACCTGCATAAGTCATGCCAATTACTCACAAGTAACACCAGCGCAGAATATTGGTGCGGCAGTCCGGACATCCAAAGCGGGTGGCAGGACAATAGCACTGTGATAATCCACCAACCCATACTCGGCAAAGAAACCGTCAAACGTGAAACCCTGTGTCTTGCTCTCTTTCCTTAGACAATGATTATTGTGAACCTGGCAACCTTCGCACTCGAAACAACATCCAATAATGTACAGAAAGCCCACCGCATCTCCAGGTTTGAAGCCTTTACCTTCTGCGCTTGGGTGAAGTCTTTCAATATATCCAGCTCCCTCATGACCAAGCGTGACTGGCTTGGTCCGACCAGCACCGATAAATGCTTCTCCCATTGACATCAGATCGCTATGACAGAGAGAAGCGGAGGCAAGTCTCACAAGAAACTCGTTAATTCCCGGCTCTGGGATAGGGACTTGATTGACTACGACTTTCATCTCAATCTATTCAAGGTTAGTATTGTGAATCAATTCGCGGGGAATAAGATACTGACCGGATCCCATTGCACAGCCCTCATAGTTTTTGACATTTTAATGTTTGATTTAATTGCGTTTCTCTGAGTTTCGGCGTTTAGTGTTCTGATATTAGCCCGCTCGTTTTAATTGCCCTTCTTTTCTTCTATTTGTTACAGACTGTTTGAAGCTCAGGGAGATTTATTTAGAATCCCATTCTTAAGTCCGAAGGAACTTAATACCCACTTCTCCACTAGTGTTGTTTAATCGTACTGTTGTGTTCAGTTACCCCGCTGGGCAACCGCTTGTCTCCGAAGCGAAAACGTAACTAATACGCCTTGGTACTTCACTTCTGCTGGGAGTCGTTCTCCGAGATCACATGTTATTGCCTGGAGGAGGAACGCGTTTCATTTCCAAAATTTAATGTCATGTCATCGAAGCAGTAGTTCATTCCCAGATACTATAGAGTGGTTCTGGCAAGACACATGTATTCAATTATCTCCCTTCTCAAGTTTTTCTCACATTAAGATGACGATCTGCAATATTACTGCTGCGGGTAATTCATTTTCGCGTGCTTATCAAAAAATGTAGACTTCCCGTGCCTTTAAGTGGACAAATGTTTCAAAAACCCTACTGTCTCATCTATCAGATACAGTTTGTGAGTTGTTGACTTATGGGTTACTCATAGTCTGTTTCAGTCGTATCACCTTTGCTGTACTAATACATTAAAACTTATCTCACTTCGTGTGGATGTAGAACTCGCTGGGGCAGTATCTTGATGGCCCACGCATACTAAATAGATCAAATAATATGCTGCCTTATGTGCCGAAGAAGCTAGTTTGACTTACTGTATGGTATTTGCGAGAGCTCCATGTATTTGGATTTTGCTTCATCCTGTTAGAATTCAGGAAGCTCGACTAGGTGTTATTAATGGAGCGTAAATCACTATATTATTTAGCGATGGAAGGCATTCAATGGAACTGGCATAAAGTGGCTTTCTCATAATGACCCTGACGACTTATACCATGATGAAGAACATGGACCTCTAGGCATCATCCTCCTTGGCCAGCTCGGTCAGTTCATTACATTCAAGAGTACCGAAAACAATTTCAATAGGGATAAGCCTGAGTTTTCCTTACAGCTATAAATGGATGATCGATCTCTAAAGGTCCTAAAGGTCTTGATTCGTCGTCGAGATACAAACCTCACAACTTCAAAACCCTGTATCAAGGTAACTGAGTCAGACGTCACCTTACCTTCTTTCCCACCTGGAAACACCTTTCCTGCTGCTTTCGACGGAAAGACGACAGATAACGACAAAGACGGCAACGACATAGATGCCTCTCCGTTTATAATCGGTGATATAGTCGCCGTTCAAGCTTGGTTTGGGAGCTACCTCTTCATCGAACAAGGTTAGAAAGACTGTCGCGGGACTGACCTTCCGTTTGCTTAATATATAGAGGTTGCGAGGTAGGGCTTCTAGTTCCTCAAGCTTGAATAGCAGCCCAGTCACTAAACGAAGACGATTACTATAACGATCTCAGACTATCCAAATATATATTGTATTTCAAGCTTCTCTTCAAACAATTCTCTGTCCTCTTGACTCTTTCTACTGTTTCTTGCTTCTTGCGTCACGCATTCGCATCCATCCGGTCTTGCCGTCCATGCACCTGCCATGCGCTGCACCTCAGTCTTTATCGACTTTATCCAGCTTAGACTTCATCAACTACACGTCCAAACATTTCCATACTAATCTTCAATGCTCTATGCTCTAATCCATTTCAAAGGCTTCGTGTGAGCCCGCCGGCGAGCACCCACGTAATATATATTAACCGAGACGAAATCTACTATGTTCACGGCCAGGCTCGCTATATTTCAAGAGGGGTAATTGATCGTAGTCAACCCCTCATCATCTACAATTTCTCTAAGACTATACACGATAAGTTAGTTAAATGACCATTGGGTATTACATATGTAAATATACCTCAAGAGCTTTTCTTGCTGCTTTCTCGCCGGATGAGTTGTCATTTCCTAACCTAGATATTTTAGGCAGCACAATTTACTCTTATTCCCTAGCCAACAGATACAAATTTCTCATATACCTACCTACCTTATCAATTCAACTCCGCTTATCTACCCTACCTACAGTGGGTAACCAATTGCCTTCCACTTTTACCCTTGTAAATCCGCGGTAAGCGATGCGTGCCTTACCGGGTTATCATTGGAACTCTAATCTCAAATACCGGAATTGTCGTTAACAGCTGATATAACTATATAAGAGGATCAGGGTACACGGGACTACGACAAGTTTTTCCCATCTTTCCCTACCATCATTATTCGAATGAGCTTCTGTCCCAAGAACAATGCCCGTCACTGTCCGTCCCGCCAGCCACCCGCCACGACGATGGGACGGCCCAGTTGCCACGTCGGCCGGCATGCTATTTGATGGCTCCTGTCGCGCCGAAGCTCAAACGTGCAAGCAAATTATTCAGTCCTCATTTGGGGACTGGCCTGTGCCGGTCACTACATCACCTTCAACAAACGGGTTTGTCTACGCCGCCACCCGCTTACAACGGCCACTACCATCTGACCATTCGACCAGAGGATGTCTGGTTCGCCATCTTAACCCAGCTTAGCTTCTATATCAATGCCCATGCCGATGACCTCCACGCCGTATTTGTCGCGCACGAGGGCCAGAAGAAGCTCGAAGTCGTCGATATCGGCACCGTCCAGACCGTGGACTTTGGAAAACTGGCTTTGCACATGACTAGACAGATCGAGAAGAATATCCTCGATAGTGAGCTTCGCGATTGGATTATGCCGAATTTTAACACGACTACATACACAGACTCCGTTACTGCCGCGATCCTGATGATAGGCTCAATACAAAAATATTTTAGTTATAAGATGATGCTTTCCTGCAGCATCCTATCGGTCACTCTCTTGAGCGAGAAGGCAGACTGGGCGGCGATCCGGCAGCGGCTTGACAAGCTGCCTCACTTTGGCCCAGAAGCCTGGCAGTTCTCGTCCTTGCTCGTTTCTGTGCTGGATTTTTTTGTCCGCACCTTTGAGAAAGCCGATAGCCTCGCCGTCGTCGATTTCTGGTCCAAGATTGCCCACCGTATAAGCAATTTCTCTGGCCCTACATATCTCTCGGGCTGGCTGACATCCTTCTGTTTCTGGAATATAGACGGCAAGTCAATATACAGCGCTAAAGCGGGCATTTGCAAAATAAACGGTATTGACTATCATCGGGTGAACGTAGAGGACATCCCCGTCGGCTATATGTCCGTGCCAGTGACGGTGGACGACAATGGGCGCGAGATCAAAACGAGGATATTTGCTGGCTCGATGGGCATCGCGGTCTCGAGCAGCGGCGACAAGCTGGATACTAGTCGGACTCATGCCCATTGGGATAAAGAAGGGTTTCGTAAGCCGGAATATATACCTGTGAAGCCAGAGATGGGCGTGATGACGGGTCTTGATAGCCTACAGCCAGTATCAGGCTGGTGGATATATGAAACAAGGGAGTAGGTGATTAAATATTGGTCATTGTTAGAAATTGTGGATATGAGCGTTTGATGTGAAAATTAGCAGGCAAAAGTTGGTGTGTAATAACCACTTTTACATACTCAAAGTTATACTTTTCAATGTAGTTGTGAGGCTCTAAAATTCATGAGGCTCAGAAGTCTGACAGATGGTGATGCGGCTCAAATCCAGGGGTAATTAATAGGCTTGGGTAACGCTAGGAGGGCGCTTGTAGAGCGCCGGAGTATATAAAGTAGAAATGGGGGTTAATTGTACAATATAGATTATCTTCTGTGAATATTAGAATACGAATTCTAAGGCTTGTATCACTCTGTCTATTGCTCCTCACAT
>Ga0247807_10001672_pt1 | contig 12803 bp, 14 predicted proteins | sample UWRJL074202C1_FD_179931 | JGI IMG/M metagenome (GOLD analysis project Ga0247807, IMG submission 179931) | Plant litter microbial communities from Arlington Agricultural Research Station in Wisconsin, United States - UWRJ-L074-202C-1 | ecosystem: Environmental > Terrestrial > Plant litter >...
TCCGGAATTATCAGGGATGTACTTGGTCTGGATATCCTGCTTAGTGAAGAATTGCCTGATGATGTGCAGCATACCAAAGAAAGGAAACCCGATGCACTCAAAAAAGTAACCGATGCGGATGGGAACACCTATGTGTTACAGGTCGAATTTCAGGTAGAAGATGAAAAGGAAATGGTTTATCGCATGGCAGAATATAACATCATGCTAATGCGCAGGTATCAACTGCCTATAAAACAATACGTAGTGTTTTTAAAAGATGCCAATCCTATAATGCCGACTTCACTAGAAACTGAACATCTTAAATTTGATTTTACGCTGATCCGCATCTCAGAAGCCAGCTACAAATTATTCCTCAGATCCAACAATCCGGAAGTAAAGATGTTAGGAATATTAGCTAACTTTGGTAAAGAAGATAGTTACCAAGCGGTTAAGTCTATTATAGATGGTATACAGTCAATCACAAAAGGCGATTTTGCCGAAAGCAGATATTTTAAACAATTGCGTATCTTTGTACAGTTACGCAGCAATGTTGAACAACAATTTGAAAAAGCTATGGAAACAGTGACTAAATTTTTCAAGGAAGAAAACGATTTCCTTTACCGCAAAGGTGAAGAAAAGAAAAGCCATGCAGTGGTTGAAAACCTTATTGTTAAACTTGGACTTACAGATGAACAGGCTGCGGAGGTTGCAGAAGTAGATGTGGCATACGTTAAAAAAATACGTGCTGAGTTGAGCGGAAAATAATCCCCCCAATGTATCGTTAGCGATGTTTTTTTACTTCCCATTTGTACATAAACTTTTCGCTTATTTCATTTGGCTGAACTTTGACGAAAAGACCGTTTTTCTTGAGATCTAAACTATATTCCCAATCTCTAACTGTCTTGGGTTTTGGATTGAATTGTTTAACCGGAAAAATCCCAATTGTTTTGTCTAATGGTTCCAATTTGCTTAATTCTACTTTTAAATGGAAGAAAGTTAGACCGCTTTCACACAATGTCCAATAGCTACTATCTTCAAGCATAAATATCAGCGTCTGTAAAGTAGATTTGGCAGGATATAAATAAACCCCAAGTAATGTTTCGTCCCTCATTAATCTCCTAAAAGATGGATTGGTCGGCGTTTTATCTAACTTAGAGAACTCGTCTACTAGTTTCTCTATATTTACACCGTTTTCTAACAAGAATTTCTTGTTATCTTCTTCTATTATCTCATTAAGAGCCTCAAAATCGGCAGTAAGTTGGTCAAGTTCTTCAAATATTTTGAATCTCAAGTTTTCCTGATTAAATTCAATAGCTCTATCCCACCAATAACTATGTGCCAACCAATCTCTTTTCTCATGAAAAACTTCAATTCTCTCCAAGACATTTTCGCTGAATATTTTCTTTTGTTTTATCTCTCTCTTTAGCTGTCCAAGTGTTAATTGAGATTTTTCAAATAATAACTCATCGTAACGCGTTTTCGTTATATTTTTATAACTGGAAATCAAAGAATTCATAATTCCTTTTTCTACGCACTGAGCCATATAAATCGTCCTTCCAAAATAAGCAAAGCAATCTCTAATATTTTTTTCGTCATCTGTCATAGCAATACCTATTATATAATCTCCGCACTCGCCGAATTTCACTAAAAATTCCTTTATCCATCTATTGAAATTTGCGGAATACAGTTTATTTTCCTTTAGGTAATATGCAATTTTTATCTTAATTCTGTGCACAAACATTCATGGCAAATTTCAGATATTGTGACTATATATTTGCTGATGACGTTATTAATGCTTTTCAATTTTATGGGTAAATACATAACACAGGTTCAATAATTCCACCAATTGATTATAAAAAAACAGCATATCTGTCAACTCCTCCCCATCCGGCGATTCAGCAGCGAAATGAATCCATCCGGCGTATAGTTCCCAAAGCTTAGCTCGGCTTTCGTGAATCTGATGGTTCACGAAAAAATAAGTAATTGATGGCACAGGATTATCAATATCTGCTTCAGATATATCAACAGGCTGATAGTTTAAAGCCTTTAAAATTTCTTCCATAACATTTCTATTTATTTATGAAACTATATACCGTCCTTAATTGATCTACAAAATCTTTAAAATCACCCTCATAGTGTTTCTTTAGAACTAAGAGCTGAAATTGGCTTTGCTGAAAATAAGTAAGCAGTTCACTATCGATAACCGAATTTAAAAGCGCATATCGCCTTGGATTGTAAAACAGCATAGCAAAAAAAGCAGTGTTATAACCGTATTGTAGCTGATGAATTTTTCCGGCAATCTGCAACCGAAGTTCGAGTTTATAATAATCGCCCATGTCTTTCCATAGAAAACAGATTTCCGGCGTTTCACTGCTAAAGCTACATGGAATCATGGATGATCTTCTTGGTTTGCCCTTTACATTACGCATTCCATATGTATAACTGTAGTGTGTGTACAACCTTCCTGAAAGTAAAGGAAGCGCCTTTTGCCATAGCTCAAAAAGCTGATTAAAATTATATTGGTTCTGTTCCCGTTTTTCAGCAAGCTTACCAGCATCATCTTTATATGCTGGGCTTGCTACTAAGGCGATCTTCCTCATATCAAAGCAAATCTCAACGAGTTTTTGCTGCTCATCCGTAAGATCAATTTCCGGTAGCTGCATTTCATTAAGCACATATGTTGTAAAGCTTCTTAAATCGGTTTTGGCCTTGTTCAAAATCCCTGTATAAGGAACCAAAAAAGGATAATGGTTAGTTCGATACCATTCATTATTCGAATCGGCAAGGCAGAAACCTAATATCACATGTGTTTCTTCAGGTGGTTGTTCCTGAATGCAGGGAACTACTTTTCTTAACGGAACAGGATTTTGTGCTATTACAGGAAGTTGTTTTTTCGGTTTATAGAATCCTTTATATCGTACTTTTGAAGATACATGTAAATTGTCTTTCGACTTGTGAATCATCAGGTACTTAGATTCCCCTGTTTTCTGATCAAAGAAATCCGGCCAATAATAGTCTTCGAAATCATATTTAGTGTCATAGTACATCAATTGGGCAAGCGAAAAATAAGCGTATCGGCTCAAATAGTTTTCATGGGTATCAACGCTGCAACTTATTAATAGCTCGGAGGCGGTAACCTTAATGTAAACAAGTTCTTCAGGCTCTTTGTCCAGAATTACACCTATTACAAGCAGTTCATTGCTGAAAGATATCTTTCTGATTTTAATCGGAAAATACCCCCTTTTGGGTTTTCTGATCTCAGAATATTGGTTCAATGTATTTTCTGTAAGTATTCTTGTATTTGGCGTAAAAGGCAAATGAAAGAAGTTCATTGATGGAATAATTTTATCCGGCATAATCCACCTCTCTTTCTTTTTTTAATTGTATGTAGGATTCCGCCACTTGTGCAAGGGATTTTATCTTGTCCCCGCACATAATTTCGGTAAGCTTTAGAAAGGTGGAAACACGGGTAAATATTTGCTCCGCATCGGCTTGTTCGACCTTAAAGTCATCCTTGTAACGTGCAGCAGAATAGCTTTTCACCATAATGTCAAAGAGCCGTTTATCCTCTTCACTACCTGATAAAAATAGCTTTGATGGTGCCGGAGAAAAGCTATCGCACAACCGAAGCTGTCTATTTAGGTTGTGTATATCAGAACGATAAGCCAGATGAACCCTGATCAAAACAATACAGCATTGTTCTACTACCTGATGCGCCATAAATGCACTTAGGTTGTAATGTTGGTTTGTCAGGCATTCTTTTACACTTGCTAAAAAACCCGTTGCCAATGGAAAGCGGTGGTTGTAATGCTTTTGCGCTTTTACTGCTCCCTGTGTAGGTATCAAACTTGTAGCTTGGAAAGGTTGTGCCATACCATCCCGACTATAGAGAATTTTACCCTCGTTGTAAATGGTGATGAAAAACCTGTTATTGGCCTGTATTGCCTCTGTAATGGTTTCTTGCCCATGAGCCAATATGGTGATCTTTCCGAAAGGGTATTTATTATTTGCAAAGTCTTGTACTTCATGTTCAATTCTGGTAACGCTTTCGGTCACCATCAATAAAAAATAATGATAGCTTTCTGTACTGTGGTTCTCTATAAAGCAACCGTTATTGACTTTAAAATCGATGTATTTTCCAAAGCTATAGATTTGCTCGGGCTTGAATTTTTGAACTAGCTCCTTAATAAAGGCCGAAAAGTTTTCTTTCTGGAACTGACCAGATTGCGAGAATTGTGTTTCCATAATCGTGACATTTTTGATTTCTGAGATCAAAAATGCGGTACGGCAATTCAGTAACCTACCAATAAAACTGGTATATTACTACAATACATTGGTTCATTACTATCTTAGGAATTTATTATATTTGCTTTATGGAAACGCCTACAAAATCTAACAAAGTGCATATCGGCAGAAAGATCAGCCGTATCAGGGAAATACGTGGTATAAAACAAGATTTTCTTGCTATTGAACTTGGTGTAAGCCAGCAGACCATTTCTAAGATAGAGCAAAGTGAGGAAGTTGAAGATGCAATGTTGGAAAAGATTGCAGGTGTACTTGGTGTGAGCGCCGAAGCAATAAAGAATTTCAGTGAAGAGGTTCTTATATTTCACATTCAAAATATGCATGATAACGCATCAGCATACCAGTACAACTATCAATGTCATTACAATCCTTTAGATAAAGTAGTTGAGCTTTATGAGCGCCTACTTGCTAGCGAGAGGGAAAAAAATGAGCTATTAAAAAATAAGTAATTCAAATATTACGCTGTGTTGTTAAGTCGTATATTGTAACCTAATTTTTGTTCGCTAAGTTTTAGCCAGCTGTTTTTCATCCTTCAAATTATTAAAAACTAATAGTCAAAACTGAAAATAAATTTCATTAATTAAATGAGTTTATGGAGAATTTAGATTGATTAGTTATAACTCTAATTTAGAACCTGTGATTTAAATTCTCAATAATTGAGGGAATAATGATAAAGGTTATGGCATTAGGCCTTTAAGTTCATTTAGCATGTCAGCTAATAATTCAATAGTAACATCCATATTAGCTTTTATCATGGGTGATTTCACATAGCTGTCTTTTGCTGAATAATAGGTGATTTCACTGGTCTTCCAGTCAACAGAACATCTAGTGTCTGGATAGTTTATTGGAGTGCGGTGTGTGAAGCTGTCGCGATATTCCTTTGCTAGGGTTGTTTTATTTAAAAAATTCTCAATTACCTTCTTAACAGATTCATTGGGTATTTTTTTTATAAATACTTCATTAAAATAGATTTTTTTAGTGGGAATGTTAAAGCAATAATAGATGTTAATAATCTGAGCTATAGTATCTTTAACCGTGGAAAAATGATAGTAAAATATTTCAGCATAATAGTCAAAATTTAGTCGGTTGACATAGTGATTATGCTCAAAAAGTGTTAAGTCCTCAGGAAATCCCCGCTTATAATTTACTACTGCATTTTGATATGTAAGTGACAATGCTCCATTCCTGTTTAATAGCACACCGTCCCAATAATTCAAATTATTATCTCGGTAAGTATCTGTTATACTGCGATCAGAAAACATTGACTCCATTGGACCATCGGAAGGAAAACCAAAACTATGAAGGTCTGGAGTGTTCTTATATACATCTTTCAACTCTTCTCTAGTAGGATATTGAAAATCAGAAGCCTTTATAATAATGTTTGACATATTTGAGTTAATTTAACAATAATTATTTTATTCATTTAATGATAAAGTAGCGGACGTCGAGGCAAAAAAACTTCAACTTTGCATTCAAGTAATATTAGTTTAAGAATTTATCTAAAAATTCATCAACACCAGAGTTAGACTTTGTTACCGCATTAAATAAATCATTTAGAGAATAGTTATATGCAAATTCATAGATCTTTTCTTCATTCGCATCTATCATTTCCAATCTAATTCTTTGGTTCCAAAGCCACTCATCTTCATCAGTATAATGCTTATATTGAAACTCGTAAATCCTAAATTTTTTGTCGTCAATGGTTGTTATATATAATTTACTCGTTGCCCTTTCCTCGTGAGGAAGCACGAGGCTCTTACTTTGTTTGTCAGTCCACTTAATATTGTTCCTCAAAGTTTCTTTAGTCAACTTCAATATGAAATCATTTTCTTTACTCATAGTTACATTAAATTTTGTTTGTTATCATTCGATATATTTTCAATGTCGGTTATTAGAACAGTTAAAAGTCTATATATTTTATCAACAAAGTCTTCATCTAGAATAATGTAATTGCCGATTAATCTTCTAATTCGTTTCACTTTACTTTCTTTATAATACACTTTGTTTATTTTTTTAATTTCAGAATTAAGTGAATTATAATGTTCTAAATCTGCCTTGTTTAAAGATTTTTTTAAGGATTTTAATATTGGTGAAAGTTTATTTATTTCTATTAATATTTCTGATTTTTTATTACCGAATTGAGCGTTAAATATTGAAACATTTCTACTAATTGTTTTTAAATCACTCAAGTTTTCTGGCATTCTATTGATAGAAAAACTCTTTCGATTAATCTTTTTAAGAAGACTTTTGTTAAAAAGAACTCCCAAAAATGTAAGTATTGTTAGTATAAAGCCAATAAATGTGAACCAATCCGCACCCTCACTTATAAATTTGTCCATATTCTTATGTTCTGTCGTTTCATTTAAGTTAGTTATAACCATGGAGAGGTCTAACATTGTCTGACCTTTCTATACAAATCGGGGCATATAGATTTAATAAGTTTAGATACCTTCAGAAATCAAATTTAAAATAATCCTCGTTAATTAAGCAAAGATAAGGTTGCTGAGTAAGTATTTTATTATAAACTGCAAACTCTAAAATAATGCTGAGATTCTGATAATTTATCGCAGATATTTTCTAAGCTTTGTGATCTGTTGATACAAAAATCATATTTGATTTCATCGTTGTATGCCTTGACTTTGATCCATACCTTTTTTCTTTTTCTTCTTACGTTTTGGAGATTCAATCGTATTTGATTGTGGCGCAAAATAAACAGGCTCCGTAAGCATACTTAACAAATCAGCACCTATCTTTCCAGTTGTAGAAATCATTTCCCCAACACTTTCAAATACTCCTTCAGCAACGCTTTTCCCCAAATCATTAATGATGGTTTGGTCAGTCTTTAGGTTAGGGATGTTTTCCAATAGATTCATCTGTTTTTTCTGTGCGACCGTCCCATTTTGCATCGTGTTGGCATAGGCAAGGGTATCTTTCAGCTCCCTGTTAAAATCAAACAAAGCATCAAACACGTTTTCTCCCGATTGTTTAAAGGTAGTACGGTTAAATTCCCCAAGCTTAGCAGAATGCTCCTTGTTCTTTCCCTTAGAGGTATTTTGCGGACTAAGCTTAATCCTGTTCGTAATGTCCTTGCGGCTGACGATGATCTGGATATGATCCTGTCTTCCATCTTTGCGCTCACCCGTTTTCCTTGTCCCGTCCTTTACTTCCTTATCTGTATGTTTGTAATGACGGTAGTTTTCGTGCTTGCCGTACCAGAGCAAATCTTTATGGCTGTTAATGCCTGGTCTTTTAAAGTTCTTTGCGTACTCATCCATCACCTTCACCGCAAATTCCTTTAGCTTTTCTTTTGTACCCTCCTTACCATATTTCTCGTAAAGGTGCGCCAGTTCTTTTTGGCTGGGGCTGATATTGATCAGAAAAAATTTACTGTCACTGCGTCCAAGTTTGGCAATGTTGCCGTCTATTTTCATCCTGACTTCCTGCCTGCGGATTTCGTTGCCAGTACCGTTAAACCAATTTTCCTGTTCCAGACCTTTGCCTTTTTCAATCTGCATTTGGTTCTCTTTTTCAAGGTAATTGACCAGCGCAGCGCTGCTGCCCTTATTGTCTCCCGTTTCTGATGTGGTGATGTTGATGAACATAAGCTATAGATTTTCCAGTGATTGCCTGACATGGGCTTGCAGTTCCTCTTTTTTAACATTGGCGGTAGTCCAGCCCAGTGATTCTCTTTGGGTGATGTAATATTCAAGGATCTTGCTAAATCGCAATTTCAGCAACGCTTTGTCTTCCAAATGGGTCTGTGTTCTGGCAATACCACGTTGAAGTGCTGTCATACCCTCTGCAAGCTTTTTCGTATTTTCAAGATCCTGCATCATATACTTGCCAACTTCCTTTAAATACATCGTATGTTGCTTTGCAATGGTAACCAGCGTACCCGAATCGCTGAAGATGGGCAACAGGAAATCTTTTTCCTGCATCTTAAAAAAGCCAATAATCCGGTTGTTTCCGTTGACCAGCTCCTTTTTCAGCAGTTCGTCATTCAGGTCTAGGGGGTCTTTCTTGCTCCGGTAGAAATACTCTACCATTTGTATGACGGTCGTCTTTTTTGTCCTGCCCAGCTTGAGGGCGATCTTTTCCAGTTTGATATCGGTGGCTACAGGGTAGCGCACCGATTTTGTATTGATATCCTCCATATCCCGAATGTTTATAGAATGTTTGGTGTTTCGATAATAAACCTTATTTGTGTACCTCTTTGCGGGTGCCACGAGGGATTATATTCTATATAGCCAAATTCTACAAGGTCTTTGATGTTCTTATGGTAGGTGGCAATAGACCTGATGCGGGAAAACCGCATCAGCTTTGGCCTGCTGACCTGAAAGGTTTTTTCGGGTGCATCGCTGTCGCTGTAGTAGAACAATGCCATCAGCAGGCTGATGTGGGTCGCATAAAATCGGCTTTCCATTGCCACCCGTTCAAAATATCCGCTAAGGGCATGGTGTTGTATGTTCAGATAGTTCTTCATGTTATTCTCCTATCAATATTTTTTCTATTTGTACCTTGCTGTAATACATCGTACCTCCAACCTTGCGGAACGGCAATGTCCCATTGATACGCAGGTTCTGTAAAGTGCCTGCCGATATGTTTAGCATTTTGCGCACCTGTGCGCTCCTTAGCCATTCGCCGTTTTGTTGGCTTTCCGTCCCTTGACCGATCATGCCCTTCATTTCCTGCAACAGTTCTGTTTTGAACTGGCGGAGGTCTTCCATTGTGATGATGTCCATTTTCATAAATTCTGTTCCTCTCTTATGTTTTAATTTGCTGATTAGCCGGCTAATCATATAGCTAATTAGCTTGCTAACTGCTTATCTGCTTAGTTAGCTAATTGGTATACCTGACAGTATACCGTTTATGGTTCCTAAAAGGCTTGCAAAGCCCCAAAGTAGCCCTGGAGGCTACTTGAAACCCCTCTAGCGATAGCGTAAGGGCAAGCAAGTAGGGCTCTGCCCAACTTCCGCTTGCTCAGCCCCCGAAAAGGGGACTGACTGCCTGAACCGCCTTTCTGCCGCCAATGACCGCACCCTTGAAAGCGCCACAACCTTTTGGCTGTCCCGAATTATTATGATGTGCCAGTGGTTATTATTACACACAAACCATTTTTATGTAGATATATATCTATGTTGTTATATGGATACATATCTGCTTGGCTATAGGGATATACGGTTATGTTGGTGGTGGGATTTTCTCAGCAGTTTCACCTTTTGCGCCTACCCACGCCAATAACTTCTTTCGGGAAAACAGCAATTTACCTGCTGTTTTTGAAGAGGGAATTTTGTTTTGTTTAACCAGACCATAAAGCGTCGATGCTTTATAATTAATCAATGCGGCCGCCTGTCTGGTATTGAGCAATTCGTCAACATCATGCCTTTTCAGGTCGCCACTTGAAATCGCATTCCTAACAGAATTTTCCATAAGGCTGGAAAGTTCGCTGACAGATAACGCTGTAAATAGGATTTTCTCTTTTTCCATAAATTTCGTTTTATGGATACAAAGGAATGGTGAAAAATCCCTTACAAAAGCAATGACATTAATGTAATAATTTATGTTTTTTAAGGATGCTTAGCATTTCTTCGATATGGGGGTTTATCGGCTGGCTTTCCTTGATAACCTTCATGCCTTTCAAAGCATTCGCTGATATGACGTTTTTAATACTTTCCGGTTTAGAGCCATCAAAAACAGGAAAATGCCGTTTTAAGCTAGTGACATATTCAATTTGGTTAACGCTCCTGTTGTATTCATGGTTTAAATTATACGTGCTATACATTAATGCGTTCAGTACACTACGCATATCACCTCTTGACGTTCTTTTAACAAACGGATTTTCAGGGCGCTTTAATGTTTGCGGAAATGCATTCGAACTAAATGCAGATCTTAAGAAATCTGTTAGTTCTTTATTGCTTAGTGCAGCTTCCTCTTTGCCCTTGCTGGTGTTCATAGGTGCAGTTAAGATCTGCCATATTGCCCTGACCTCTTCTAAATCGCACATCAGTTCAATACGGGGGAAAGCAAGTGAAGGACTTGTTTCTATAGCAGGCATGCTTTTTTCAGGTTGTTCGACTGGCTCAGCTTTAACTACAGCGGGTTTTTCTTTTTCAGGGACTGTAGAAATTTCAACTACTTTTAAGTGGCTGTCAAAATGTAAACGTAATCCTGGGCTTCCTTCTGGTAGACTGCTGTTGATATTATTAATTTCTATAAACCCCCTGTACAGACTGGCTTGCAAATAGCCTAAATTATAAAATAAATCTTTGTCGAGATCACCGTCAAAATATAGAAAATCAAGGCAATGCAGGCAAAACACTTTTAGATACTGCACTTTCTGTTCGTGTAGGAGTGCCGGATAAGATACGCCCAGATTAAGTTCAAATGTACTAATGCCCTCATTGTAACCATCGAAAAAGCAAAGCTCAAAGATTTCTTTTTGTTTTATATCCCATTCGCCGTAAGATTCATTTGTGTAATTGACACTGGTACTTTCTTTCATATTCAGGAAATCGTACAGGTCTATATCACTGATAAAATAAGCCTTACCATCTCTAATCAATTCCCTAAACGGAAAGTAGCCCAATTTATCAATCAAGTCAAAACGGCTGTCTTTCTTACCAAGATGACCTGACTTTTTATGAACGGAGGAAACTCTCATATCATCATATATATGACCGGAATAAGGACTGAAATTTTTAAGATGGTGGAAAAACATGCCGTTCAGTTTTAGAAGATATTGTTGCTAAATTAATGAATTAGTTAGCCAATAAGCTAACAATAAAACAGATTGATTCTAATAAAAGACATTATTATCCTAAAGCACAATATTTACGGTGCATAAGATTTCTTGATATTTATTGAACAACAAAACCAACAGATTTCCAGTTGGTTTTAACTACTTCGTTTACTAATTCTTGTATTGAAGTAATAATTGTCATAATTTTTATTGTGAATAATGATTGGTAACTATTCCTTTTTGTTGAGATAAAGTTCGTTCAGCCACTCCCTCACTTCCTAGCACATTTGAGCGGAAGAACAGCACAGAAATACACTTAATTTTAAAAATCAGAGAAATGTATAAGTGTTTCCGTGAAATCATCAAATGCCTCACAATGATTTGAAGGAAATTTGTAATCAGAAAATTAAATCATTTATTATGAAAAAGACAGTATTAATAACAGGTGCATCATCAGGATTCGGAAAAGCGTCTGCAAAATTGTTTCAAAACCAAGGCTGGAATGTCATCGCTGCTATGCGTTCTCCTGAAAAGGAAGAGGAATTAAAGGATAGTGAAAATCTGCTTTTGGTAAAACTGGACGTTACAGATTTGGAAAGTATTAAAAAATCAGTTGAACAGGGACTGGAAAAGTTCAGTACGATTGATGTTCTGATCAACAGTGCGGGTTACGGTTTGATAGGCGTTTTCGAATCTTCGGACGAAACTCAGATTCAAAAACAATTTGAAGTCAATGTTTTCGGCCTGATGAATATGACAAAAGCCATTTTACCGGCGATGAGAAAACAAAAAAGCGGAGTTATCGTCAATATTTCATCTTTCGGAGGTGTGACAGCCAGTCCTTTTACAAGTTTATACAACAGTTCGAAATTTGCCGTTGAAGGTTTTTCTGAAGCATTGTATTTTGAATTGTCATCTTTTGGGATTTCCGTTAAAATTGTGGAACCCGGAAGCGTTGCGACCAATTTCAGAAACGGAATGGAAATGATTCAGAATACGATTGAGGATTACAATCAGGAACTGGCGTCTTTCATTCCAAAGTTTACAAAACGTACGGAACATGTAGCAAATGCTACGACCGAAGAAGTTGCAAATACTATTTTTGAGGCAGCAACAGATGATCAATCCAGATTGAGATACAGTATTGGGGAGGATGCAAAGTTCTATATCGATTTGAAAAATCAAAATTCTGAAGAAGATTTTTTAAGATTTATGCAGGAGTAATCGCTGAAAAAAGATTTAACTTTACCATTAAAAATTCCAACGAAATGCCGGAATCATTCATCAATATTCATTCGATTTCAGAGTTTCATCGATATTATAGTCTTGAAAGTCCAAAACATCCTCTGGTAAGCGTTATCGACCTGACAAAAATCAAAAGAAAAGATGCGGATTCTGCCCAGCATTTTCATCATCTGGGTTTATATGCAGCTGTTTACAAAAAATTCGACGGCAGCTTTAAATACGGCCGTTCAGATTATGATTTTCAGGAAGGTGCTTTGATGTTCATTGCGCCTGACCAGATAGTACAGACAAGTTCTGATACCGATACTGAGATTGACGAAGGATGGTTTCTGGCATTTCACCCTGATTTCATCTATGGTTCCGAATTGGGCAAAAAGATTCGGAACTATACTTTTTTCGACTACTCAAACAATGAAGCGCTGTACGTTTCTGATGAAGAAAAGAAAACGCTCGAGACGATAATTTCTGCCATTCAAACAGAATATTCAAAAAACATCGACCGCCACACACAAGGCTTGATTTTAAATAATATCGA
>Ga0247807_10001673_pt1 | contig 12798 bp, 9 predicted proteins | sample UWRJL074202C1_FD_179931 | JGI IMG/M metagenome (GOLD analysis project Ga0247807, IMG submission 179931) | Plant litter microbial communities from Arlington Agricultural Research Station in Wisconsin, United States - UWRJ-L074-202C-1 | ecosystem: Environmental > Terrestrial > Plant litter >...
CTCTCGCTTAGGTCCTCTGAATGGGCTTGGCACAGGCGAGCTTGGTAACCTAACTCTGCTTCATATTAGCAGATATTTAGGGATCCATTCAGCTCGAATTTAATCAGCAAAGGCACAATTGAAGCTTTGTTTACATGAATGATCCAATTCGAATTAGTTGCACGTCATAGGGCTGTATTACTTGGACTAACAAATAAACCTATACCATCACAGGGAAATCACAGGGAACGATTTGACTATCTACCTATCCATGAGAACAACGTTTAGTAGACACGATTTTTTAAAATAAAGTATATCTACTTTTTAGTTTACTCTCGTAATCTGCTGCGTTAATGTTGTGTTGTATTTAATACATATTGTCTTCGTCCTCCAGGCGTCCGTCTTGAAATCCCATATCAATTGCCTTTCCCTTCCCTTTGCCATTCGTCATTGATCCCCCAGTATAGAAGTCATCTTCATCATCTTCATCTGCGATAGCCTTTCCTTTCCTAGAATGTATTGTCAATAGATAATCTCATCAGGTCATGAGAAAGCCTTACCCCTTCCGATCATAAACCTTGCCTTTCCCTTTCCCTTTACCCTGACCATTGGTATTTCCATTGGTATGTCCGTTTGTCTTGGAATCTTTGTGTTGCTTGGGTTCTTCAACCTTTTCAAATTGGGCTCGCACGCGTTTATAGTGTTCAAGTTCCTTCAAGCTAACACTGGGAACCAGTTCTCTCTCAGCTGCAATGAAGTCGGTCTCTTCAACTAATACTGCAACGTCTTCCTTTGTGGCAAAGTGATCAAAGAAGTATGCCGTTGAGATCTTGCTCTTTCCTTGACTGATGTTGGAATTATTGATGGCTGCGCAAGTGAGTCAGTTGGTTGTTCAAGAAGGTTTTCAGAGCACTTTGTGACGATTTTTAAGTGCCATGAACAGCTCCTGCAGATTGAACGTTAAGAACTTACATGCAATCTTTGAATCAACTAAAGATGCCTGCCGCGTTACAGCTTTGAGCATAGCATCCGAGCAGAGAGCGTAGAAGTCTGCACCAGTATAGGTGAAAGGCAGTTGGGATGCGATGTTTTGGAGTGAGAGAGTTGGATGAAGCGTAAACCTGAATAGTTAGAATAGACCGCTAGAGAATTGGCAGAGGAACCACTTACTTCCTGGTCAAAGCTTCCATAATAGTCAACTGCTTTTCGTGCGTATCACTAACACCTAGGTAAAGCATCTTATCAAATCTTCCTGGTCGTAATAATGCAGCATCCAGTAAATCCGGCCGATTTGTAGCTCCAATGACGAATACACCCCCTCCTCCATCATCACCATCTGACATACCATCCAACTCAGCTAGAAGTTGAGAGACAATGCGATCCATAACACCGCCACTATCACCTTGGTTGCCACGTTTGGGGGCGACGGAGTCCAACTCATCGAAGAAGACAACGCAAGGTCGAGCATCTCGTGCTCGTTGGAAGACTCGACGAACATTAGCCTCGGACTCTCCAATATACATATTCAGCAGCTCTGGGCCTTTCACACTGAAAAAGTTCAGACTGAATTCAGTCGCAATCGCTTTCGCAAGCAATGTCTTGCCAGTTCCAGGAGGTCCATAGAACAGAATTCCAGATCGTTTCTTCATGCCCTTCGCAAATAGCTCGGGACGTTCGAGGGGTAGCTGAATCGTTTCCATGACAGCATCTTTGACGTTTGTGAGGCCGCCCACATCATCCCAACCAACATTGGGTATCTTAGGTGCTCCAATTGCGTCTGCAAAATTCTTACGTGCAGCGTCAACTGCAACATCAAAATCTACTTTGATTAGGCAACGGCCAGCAGGCCCTCCCGAGACTAGCACATCTCTTGTAGTCACAATTGTTTCTTCATTTGAACATGATGATGCCAAAGACTCAAGGCGAGAGGTTCGCGCAACAAGTGCTCGATCGACAACATCCATAAGATCACCTGCTACAAGAGCTGCTGTTTTCACAGCTACTCCACTCAGATCAACGTCTGGAGCAAGTGCTATCGGCTGATCGTCCAGAATGCTTCTTAAAATACCCTCTCGTTCCCACTCATCTGGAGCATTCATCTCAAGTTCATGTGTAAATAACCCCCGAAGGGCATCAGGAACCTTGTCAACCTCAGTGGTCGTAGCAATAAGAACGCGCACGCCTGATAAAATTTCTTTCAGGGTAGTGACCATCCTATCAGCAGTTAAGGCTTCGATATGCTGAATCAAAAGCCCACAAAACTCAGGGCCACAAGTCATCGCGCGCTCGGCACGAGCTTCAAGGAAGCTCGCGGTTTTCACATCACTCCCGGCCCCTCCCTCACTCACAATATCATAGGCGTCAATGTTGAAAGTGTGGAGACCAATATCAGCACAGGCTCGTCTGGCAACTGTAGCTTTACCAATGTTTCTTTGCGTAGAAACTAACAATATCGCTAAAGGCTGTAACTTTAAGTGAATTGCTCTGGGACTAGTCGCGGCTGCTATCAACTCACGTAGCCTTCTTTGGAGTGCAGACACATGATGCTTTTTAGGCTCGGGTATTGAAGTCGATTCCGAGTCTGTTTTTGAGATTGCCTTAAGCCCGAGGTAGTACTGCCACGAATTCTCCAAGGTCGTGGGGAGACGACTTGTCTCACTCCCAGACTGTGCCATTCGAGTTGCAGATGCATCAACGGCTACAACTCCTCCCCATAAATCATCAATTTCACTTTCATCGGTACTTTCTTTCTGTGTACCTACATAGCTGATTCTAAACCATGCTACTCCGGTAGGTTTCTGGCTGTTTGAAATTTTAGGGCTTTCCAAGGGTGGGCTTGCCAACAATTCATCTATCTCTAAATCCTCACTTGGCTGAGAAAGAGTTCGACCAAGTCCTTCATCAATAGGTATGGCAACTAGATCACCTTTCTTGACAATTCGAATACAGCTGGCAAAATGAGTTTTCAATCCTGCGAAAAGAGCGTTTTGCACTGTACGGTCCGAAGAAAATGGTGTCAAGATCTTCTGTAAAGTAAGTTCACGGCTGAATGGAGGTCGAGAGAAGCTTGTAAGTTTCGGTTGTTGTAATTTGATAGACTGCGACGCTCTTTTGAGCGGAGAAAGTCTACAGTAAGGAGTATTCTCCATGTTCGCTAGCAGAATGGGTGACAGGTATACTGTAGGATTCGAGGGTTTCTGAATCTGAGCATCGAAAAAGGACAGCCGGCGACCAGGAGGTTGTTTATGATTTGGCATTCTAGCAACAGGGCGATGGGAATAACTTTCAGGCAGTCCGAAAACCTTCACAGGTCGCCATATCGACTCGTCCTCCTCGGATAATCCAAAACTGCCAAGTCCCCAAAGGCCACCACCATTTGCCGGTGGTTCAGGGGCCGCTTCGAGACGTACCCAATCGCCTGAAAAGCAACCGATTTTGCTCAACGAGCCAATATCAACAAAGATTCTTGCTTCTTCGTCATCATCTGTACCTGGTTTTGGATGCAGAATTTCTTCAGGTAATCGTTTCACCAAACCCTGAGCTTTGAAGAGTCTACCTCGCTGACCACCAGCTCTAGCTGTTGTTGCAGTGAAGCTTGAATAGACAGAGCCAGGTGTGTTTATACCATTTGTTTTTCTTCCAATAGTTCCTGGTGATCCCCCCTGAGCTGTAGAGATTCCACTTGCATTGTGAGTAGGTAGCGTTGGAGCTTGAAGTGAAATCATATCATCCATTGAGTCATCTGAAAGATCGTCTGAGTTCTCCTCACTTGACATATCTTCTCCAGTCTCTGTCTGAGAATCTTCATCCACTGTGACATCAGTCTTATATCTATCCTCTGCGGCGGAATAAAATTGATCATTTGCTGTATCTTCGTCTTCCTCTTTGAGGTCATTCAAATGGCGATTCAATGATGAGGCTTTTCTAGCGACTTTAACGCGATGGCCACTTTTAGTGATGATTATTTTAGTTTGGGGTGATAATATTCCTTGGCCTACAGGTTCGCACATCGTGACCTTCGCTGGAGGGGAAGGAACATGGGTGATAGGATGCGGAGGTAGTGGTAATGAGAAGAAGTCGTCGGTGTGGACGATTCTCAAGGAACTAAGCGCTTCGCGAATACCGGCTGTCAAACGGTCTTCAGGAGCCTTGCCTGCTAATGTATCACCGGCAGTGCCAGAGATGCGAGCATTTTCCGCATGAAAAACGCCTTCGCCACTTTCCAGTCGCTCAGCTAGATCCCTTTCAATTGTTACAAACACGGTCTCCAGAGGCAATGGTATTACATCCAAAATCCTGATCTCAATTCCACTTCGACTATGACTTAATATTTTCGAGGGGGCAAGTTTTTGAAGAGATTCAGCAAAGCCTTGCAGCGCAAGAGATAGAGGGGAGAATTGCACTGTTGATTTTGCTAAGGCTGATGAAGGTCTAACAGGCACAACAGCCCATGCTGAGTCTTCCACAGACGTGGAGGGTGCCCAAGGGGCAATTGCGACGTGATGGACATCATCAACCTGGGGGCTGCCATTCGCGTTCTCGCTCACTGCAACTATCGGTTAGAGAAGGTTCTGCAAGAATGGAAGGTTTAGAGTCTAACAGTGTGCTGCTGCTGGAAAAAGCTCAGCAAAGAGATCTTCGGAGAGAATTCCCACATCTCCTTTTACGTGATCGTCCAGCACCAGTCTTGCAGATATGGCGGACTTGTCCTGACGCCGCCGCTTGCGCTTCCTATGGTGAGGTATTGTTATACCCTCTGCCATTGTTGTAGCTTTCTGTTTCTCTTCCCAAATTGAGAATATAGCTATGGTACGGTGTTGATACGTCCTAGCTGCGCTCACATGCTTTTGAGATTGTTGCGTCAGAGATAGCGAAGAGAGATTTAGATACTGAAAATCATCGGGAGCGACTTAAAATGCAAGTTATATCTGTAGACATATCACGGATAAAATTCAGTGATTGGTACAGTAGCTCCATGCTACAACTGGATTGCTGCCAGCACAACTCACTTCGAAATTCGGCCTGTCATAAGCCGAGGCTTGAATTTCTTGGCACGATGGTATCGCAGCCACGTGATCGTTACTTTCACATATCGTCGATAAACTCCTTCATTTCCAGGATACGTCCTTGAATTAACGGCACCATCACTGCCTGTGTACAAAATTTATGTTTCTTGAATTCATTCAGAGCGTTTATCACATTTCAAACAGCTTACGTAGGGGATATGACTTGTTACTCATGAAGCCTCCCCAGTATATGTTACAGATACACTCCTTTAATGCGTGCCTCCAACTCCCAAGTAGTTATTTATATTTCACATGCCATCATACAGCTACATCAAACACCACCCGGCTCGCTATGATGCCGTGTGTGCTCTGAAAGACTGTACCATGGCACCAATTTGGTGTGACAGATGGGCCATGTCCTAGTTCAACAGACATACTAGACTCTCATTGGTAGTGTCATCCTTAAACAACTTGGCAGAAGTGATTAAATCAAACATTGTTCTGTTCGCTAGCGTACCAACCTGCTGTCGTCGTCGTTGAGATGAGCAGATGTAGATAATCTGCCCTAGATGACTTTGTAGACCAGTATTTCACTTCTCATATACGTTGCGCTTGTTGTTCTTTCGCTTCATTAAGTTGATTCGGAGAATTTGTATCCTCTTCAAACTTCTTGTTATCCTTTGATTTCTTGTATTTGAAATTATCCCCCAGAATCTTGCGACGATCAGTGAAGTAACAACCATGTCCCCACCCAATGCTTCTGCAGCTTGTATATCTTCGACCGCCAGCAACCTAATGGAATTTGAACACACTTACCTGACGAAGGAAAAGCTTCGTGACCTTCCAGTTCGCAAATACAATATAATTTCCGGGACTTCCATCTCGGCTAAGCACACAATACGGCAGGATACGGATACCACACTTGAAAATAGGGAAAGGCTACCGGTGGTGCCTTTGATCGAGAGAGAGATATAATAGTCCAGACAGTGAATCCCAGATGTTTCAAAGGAACGAGCACAAGGATGCCGATTATTCCTCGACTAACCTCGGGAGAGAAAGCTGCAGTTTGAAAACATTTCAAGACAGCTTCACGATGCCACAATCTGGAAAAAGCTCTCTTCCGAGAGTCATGCCGCAATCGGCATCTAATCCTTGGTTTTCCTGCCCTACCCTCATACGGAGCACCATCCATGATGCGAGAGAGCAGATGCTACATCTTCCTGACATCATCTTTCATCTTGTCCTTAACATTTGTATTGGTGATTACACTTGGTGCAGTCCTCACTACTGTAAAATGGATGATTAATTATACTTGGTATCTAATTATATTTCACAAACCCAGAGAAAAGAAGACCACATTATGAAAAGGAGAAAGTAAGGAAAGAGATTAGAATAGAATCAGATAGTGCATGGAAGAAGAAGTCGCCAGGACGAGCTTCTAGAACACGGGTTCTGAAGAGTTCACATCAACCGAGGGCGGGCCTGATCGGTTGCTTTGTGATAGTGGATTTGACGCAAGGCGGGTAGGACTTGACGTTGAAGAGTTTAAGTGCAGACTGAAGATGACTTTATAATTGATTTGTGGCAGGTCTCTATAATCCGCTTGCATTTACTCCTCCGAAAAAAGATGAACTCGCTGCCCGGAGGCAAGATATCTTTACAAATCGTACTACAGCTAGCAGCTCAATGCTATCCGGAAAGCCTAAATTTCCTATCCTTGTGATACACGGTCTATTGCAGTCTGCAGGTGTATATTGCACCAACGACGATGACTCCTTGGTATTCTACCTCTGCAAACAGGGTTACGATGTATGGCTTGGAAACAACAGGCGTGGTCTTAAGCCGGAGCACACATCTTTCAGTTATCCAGATCCGAGGATGTGGTCATGGAATATTTGTCAGATGGGTGTCATGGACTCACCAGCACTCACATCAAGAGTACTTTGGAGACAGGATTTGAAAGCTAGGACTGATAGCCCATTCGCAGGGAACGACTCAATTATTTATCTAATTGTCAGAGAACCAGCGACCTGATTTGGGCGATAGTTTCACTGTGTTCTATGCTTTAGCCTCAGCTGCCTATGCAAGACCGGTCTTTGAGAAAGCTCATTTCAAGTTCATGCTCCTTATATCGCCATGGTACTTTAGATTGATTTTTGGTATACACTCGTTTATTCCGCTACTGATGATGATACATGCAACTCTCCCAGGTAGACTATATGGTAAGTTATGCTATCTAATCTTTTTGGATCGAAACGGATCGGATGTTGAAAATTGGGACCGCGGGCTACGGGATCGAATGTCCCAGGTTAGTCCCGTATATCTTTGTGCAGAGAGTATGCTCTGGTGGTTGGTAAATGGTTGTTTTGCCCAGCAAAAGTGTATACTTGCTACCAGAGAAGCTTGCGATGCAGAGGATAAGGAGAATGTAATGGATATTTGCTCTCAGAACGAAAACAAAGTGGACAACAGTCTGGAAGGGAAGATTGACGATATGCCGAAAGTACCACTGGAATGTGAGAAAACAATAAATAAGAATTCTGAAGGCATGATTTAATCACCAGGTACCTCCATTTGCACTGTGGGTTGCTGGATAACTTGGTAGATGGTCGTCGTCTTTTACAGAGTTCTGAACGAGGAAGAGAGCCGTGTGTGAGAGTAGTACATCAAGAGGTCATTGAAGATTATGATCACTTAAATGTTGTATGGGGTATAGACGTCATTGACTAATTAGGCCGAGAAGTACAGGAAACCCTGTGGTAAACATGAAACGTAAGAGATAAAGTGCGAGTTCCCCAAGGATGTGAGAATATTGCACCTTGGATAGATGGTGGTTTTGAAAGAGAAAAAGCTTACAGGACGAGGTGGACGATGAAGGAGTCTGAAGTTGTAGCAGTATTGAAGGAAAATTTAGGGAAACTAATATCTTTTAGAAATGAGTGGACATGATTATTATACATGTTATGATTTCACGAGAGACTCGAATGTGTAACCCAATTCACATTTTGATCGCTTAAGCAAAGGGATTTTAGTACGGCTGTATGCATGCTGCTAAATCTGATAGTTTAATTTCACTAATTGTAGCACTCAGTCTAATTAACTCTGATGATGTATTTTGAATGGCACATTGTCGCCAACCTCTGATGAGCCCCTGAGGTAAGCGAGACTAAATCTTTTTCGAGACGACAGCTCCTACGCATATATGCATGCTATACAAAAGTATATGGGTAAGGGCTTTCTATTTTACATTGATATACAGGCTATCTTAAGCGCTATAGAGAGACGCTTGGTGACATAAACTATTTGATAAATCTGTAGTCTTCAGACCACCATTTATCCACACTGGATACTCGTCTCATCTTGTCTCGCAAGATCACATCTACGATTTATCGCTAACTATGACATGGGCACCTACATAGATGACATTACAAATTATGAGGCTGTACTATACTACGGCTCAAAAATAACAAATTGACTCTCAAAATCGGAATCTGTCATCGAGTTGATAGTCTTGAAAGAAGTTATAGAGAGTCTCCATTTCAAAGCTTGGAATTGTAGTGGTTTACCTGGGCGGGCGCTAGCGGAAGCCTTAAATTTGCCCCTCCTTCATGTTTATGTTGTACTGCAGGACAACACCACAACACAAAACACGCCTCGTCTCTACCGTCAGAATATCCAGATATAAAATATAATGGCAGGACCAGAAGCCTCAGAAGCTGCTGCTGCGCCAGCAGAGCCACAGTCACGAAACGTAACTTATTGTGGAGGTGAGCTTCAACCCCGCCTTGACTACCCCTCCAAACAGCTACTTACAACCATCCAGTTTGTACATTACCTCCTGAGGTACAAGATAAAACACCCATTCTTTTTCCATTCAAAGAGATAGCTTACCGAATGAGGAAGTAGTATTGTGAATTTGGCGGTACGGTCAAAAAATGCCAGGACTGGCTCCAGAAAGCAAACCCCCCAATGTACGAGCGCCTCTGGTCTGCTGGTATGTGTGCCTCTATCCACTATATAAGAGAGATCTATTACTAAGTGATTCACAGATGCGCTGGAGGCTTCTACAGCCACCCTCTCCGTCGATGCTCGTAAGCGCGCAGAGAAAGATGCTCATAAGAAAGCCCTGAAAGCCGAAGCACAAGAAGCCAAAGCCTTAGCTACAATTGCCTCATCAAAAGTTATAATCAAGCGAGTCGAACGAAATAAACGTAAATACGTTACTGCTGTTTCTGGACTTGAGGCATTTGGGTTGGAAAATAAAAAGATGTCCAAGGAGTTCGGAAAGAAGTTTGCTACTGGGGCGAGTGTTACGAAGGTCCCTAGTGGAGGTACGTGCTTCTCTTTATTGTTAGAGCTGCGTAAGAGAGCATTGATAGAAAAAAATAGCTAACAGTAGGAATAGGGGAGGAGATCGTGGTTCAGGGTGATGTAAGCGAAGAGATTGAGGAATTTTTGTTGGAGAAATACCCAGTAATCCCTGAGGATAACATCGAGTTGATCGAACACAAGGTCAAGAAGAAGGAGCCGCAGCTGGGCAACGGAGTTGCATTTTAGAGCTGCGTGATGGAGACGAATTGAATGGAAGTGGATTGACGAGGCTAGGGCTTCGCAATACACACGGTACGGGATGCCTATTGCCTCATGTCTCAACTTCCGCCATCACCATCATCAAGCAGATGTCAGCTTGCCATTGAATTGTCATGGCCAAAGTTTGGCCCTTCATGCAAATACCATAACACTGTTATGTGGTGTTTGCAGAAGCCTTCCCAGCATTATTTATGAATCAACGATATGAATCAATGAACTGGCACGTCTTTAAAAAACAAGTTCTCTCTTTCGTCCTTATCCACAACTCCAATGCTAATATAAACAAACCTCCCTAAAATACTCCAGCTAAACTACTTCCAACCCTATATAAAATTGTGATGAGCCGTTGCAACAAAATCAATACTTTGTATACCAGTCTACCGCATCCAAGCTTAATTCCTCTTTCTTAAAACCCTTCCACCTGTCACAGGGGCGGCTGTTTTTGGACCTGGCGCCTTTTTCGAAGTCGCCCCAGCCCCAATTCCCTTGATTGTATTCATAACTGTCCTCTTTGCCACTGGTACGGCGGCTTTCTTTGCCGGCGGGGCATTCTTCCTAATAACAGTTGATCCGCTATTATTGCTCGAATCACTAGCAGCTCTCCCACGCGGTACTCTCGGTACTGGAGCTACAGCTGCTGCTCTCTTTCCTCTGCCAATTCCCGCCGCAGCTGTGACTTCTGTGGCCTTTCTTGTGGCGGCTCCACGTGTAGCTTTAGCCTTCTCTACCATATTTGTAAGAATGCTTGCTGCTCCACCTGTTACGACTGGTGCAGTAGCTTTTAGAGGAGAAATGGGACGAGCGAGAAGAGATTTTCCAGTGGGTGCGGTGGAGCGGACTGGTGATTTGGGATATGTTCGAGAGTTTGCTGATCGCGGGGAAAGGACTTGATCGGGCTTGAGATTTACTCGAGAAGTTGTGCGCTCTGGGGGGTGAGGTGCCCCACGAATTCTTTTCTTTGGATTCTCAATGTCCTCATTTTCCTTGTCTATGGCAATGTCATCACTAGAGTTCAATTAGCTACCTTCCATAGTTAAAGGGGTGAGTGAAATCGAACCTGTGACGTTTAGTAGGACGTTGTGGTGAAGGACTGCCGCGACTTTGCTCTATTTGAATCAAGTTCTTCGCTGGTGACTGATGCTTTCCATGCAAGTTACGAACTGATCCAGTTTTCGATGTATTCTCGGCATGCTTCAGTAATAAATCTCCCATCTTTGCGCGTCGAAGTGCCATTGGAATGCGATTAACTCTGATCTCAATACGCGTACGTAGCCCTTGTGCTTGGATCATATACTGCGCACGAAGTTTTCTAGCTCGCTCAGTGACTGTTGAAAAGAACGTTAGCAAGACCATCGCGTACATGAATGGTGTTTAGCTCCAGGAGGGTCATACTTTCGAGTTGCAGGTTATCGATTAACGCTTGCTTTTGACCTATTGTAATTCCCATAGCTTGCTTTCGTATAGGGCTTCGGCCAGTAGGAGTACGTGTATGGTTTTGCATCTTTGCCGGTACAAGCTGAGGGGGCACAGGAAAGCTCTGAATATCTACAGAGGTTGTTGAATCGGTGGACTTGCGTTTCTTTTGTCGCGTCGGCGCCATAATCTAGGAAATTCTTTTTTTGCTATATGAGGTATAAGGATTTGACGGAAGCTAGAGCAAAGTAATTGCGGGGGAGCAATTGTTTCTTAGATTATTTACGTTGGGTATTCTGGGAAAATATTGGTGTCATTGGATGTTGGAAGGACGTAAACAAAGGACTACGTTCCGCATCTCTGCCAAGAATACATATGACCAGGGTATCATAACCGAGCGCCTTAAGTAACGTCTCGATCCGTCCCCAGAAAGCTCTCTATAAATACGGGAATTGACAAGAAAAGTGTCGTAGGATGGATGTTTTCCGATCATCATAACATTAGTCCACATTGATACCAATGTAACCAGATCTTCATGTAATGCCCGGCGAGTTGATTCTAAATTCTACCAGGGAGGTGTAACTCATATTCACAACCCCACCACTCCTACCTAGCAAGGCTGGAATCATTAGATAGAATTAATCCATAGTTTGCTAACATGTATCTTCTGATCTTAGCGGTAGTTAGTTACCATAAAAGACTATAGAAGCAAGGCTGACATCTTTTTGTGTGAGGACCGAAATTGAGTATCTTCGAGATATTGTGACTATCTATTGCTTCTAAAGTGTAGGCTACCGAATAAGAGGGTCTAATTCAGAAGCTGGCTATATTGAGTTTCAGAAAATCCAAGGAAATGTTATTAGATGATAGTGACCCATATATATTCTGCCATTGAAGGTTTATGCTTCCGGAGAGAGTGGCTGGCGCACCAAAAAATGATGAACGTATGGCTCGACTTCGGCAAAATTAAGTATCCCTTTCTGTATGCCAAAACAGCACCTACTTAAGAATGGGCCATTTATTTTGACCCTTTTTTCAGCTTCTGCTAGTCCACTGGCACGAAATTCTATCATCTCGCCACTCTTGACGTTTGGTAAGGGCCATTCTTGCATATTCCTCTCAAACAGATTGAGGTCAGCTGGACTGGGTTCCGCAGCTTGAGCTTCTAACCGTATGTCTTTATTGGCTAGCTCGGAGTCGGGGGGCAGCAGCCAGCGAGCATAACCAACTACTTGTCCCATAGAGATCTCAACAGCCTTTTGGTGCCGCTTTATTTCTCTCTCAGTAACTAAAACCCAAGGAAATCTTTTTGTGGCCCACTCAATCATTTTTTCAATTGGAAGATCCTCCCAACGGTAACGCCAATGCCAGTTACATTCCAGGCAGTCATAATAACAGTTGCGATATTGGCAGCATCAACCGGTTGACAAGGTTGGAGAGAAAATCCCATAGTGATATTAAAAGTGGATGATACAACTATGAAACTATATAATAGAGGCTCAAACTAGGCATGGGTGCGAAGTAGTTTATAATATTGAAGGAATTCGAAGAAGAACGAGGTCTACGAGCTTCCTGGGACGAGCGTAGTGGTGTTGCGTATTAAGGGTGAATAGACCTTTGCAAAGCAAAAATGCTTAGCTGCAAGTCATCTTGGCTCAGTTGCTCAAGGCGGGTGCAAATTGTTGTTCAAAGGTAAACTAGAGATTACAATCCTCTGGCTAGTAAAATGCTGTATGGAAGAGTCATGTGACTTTGGCTGAATGCCCAGTCTATGATTAAGGTTATGCGCTAGTACGCGCAGCCCAGAGCT
>Ga0247807_10001674_pt1 | contig 12795 bp, 22 predicted proteins | sample UWRJL074202C1_FD_179931 | JGI IMG/M metagenome (GOLD analysis project Ga0247807, IMG submission 179931) | Plant litter microbial communities from Arlington Agricultural Research Station in Wisconsin, United States - UWRJ-L074-202C-1 | ecosystem: Environmental > Terrestrial > Plant litter >...
GCTCCTCGGCCACGATGCACCGCTCGATGTCCCAGACCTCGACCGTGCGCTCACCTCCGAGAACAGCGACTGGCCACCGGAGGTCGTTGCATACGCGGAGCGAGGTCGACGCATGTTCCACCGCGGGTTCATGGCCGTGCGGCCCGAGCTCAGTGTCGGATCGCACTACCACCGCCATGTCGACCAGGTTCTTGCCTACGAAGACGCCGCGGGATCATTCCGTTGCCGCGTCGCAATCCTCGATCAGAACAGGCCCAAGACGATCAGCCTCGCGATACTCGATACGGCCACCCTGCAGCTGGAGTTCTTCACCCGAGGCGACGTCAAGGTCGAAAGGCTCACGATGCGCGACCAGGGCCGATGGGTTGTGCGGACGGCCGACGCGGATTTCGCCTTCGATCTCGACGCGCGGACTGTGGAACGGCGTCCGCTGCCGGGCGCGCGGCAGTCGCCGCACCGCGACCGCCCGCTGCCGCTTCTCGACATCCGCATGCTGTCCGTGGGCGTGATCGCGATCTACACCGTGGATCCTCTCGACAATTACACGCCGTACGCAGACGGGTATTCGTCCTCCGCCGTGTACAAGATCGAAAGGGCGGAGGACGGGAAGTGACGGATGAACTGCTCGGCGGTGGGACGGGCCGCTATCGGATCCAAACCAGGGACTCCCAGTACGTCCTAGACCTCGACGCCGGCACCGTTCAAAGGTTCGCCGGCCCCGTTTCGAACCCGAGCCCCAACGATGCGCGGCGACGGCTCCGCGACATCAGTTCCTGCAAGGTCGGGGAACGTGGTCGATGGACCATGTGGCCGGTCGATGGCGATCCTCTTGTGGAACACATGTGGCAGCACACGAGCGAGATCAGGTCGATAGAGAGGATGAACGACGATGCCCACCGATGACGACGAGAAGTCGGCCTGGTTGCTATTCGAGGGCGAGGCTCAGAGGCTGTTGATTCGTCGCTCTAGGCCTTCTCGGGACGGGCTATTCCTGTTCGGTAGAAGGTACCGGGCTCAAACGGTAACGCTGCGTGCGGCGGAGCTCACTGCACTGTTCGAAGGCAAAACGCTGGCAGCCGACGTCACCGGCCAGTACATCCTTTATATCCGTGTGGATCCGGGGGCACTGGATGCGGTCAAGCTTCTCGGGGCGGTGAACGGGCGTCGCGGGCGTTTGCGGCCGGGAGCCGAGGCGATTCCGCAACGGGAGTACCCGGGTGCGCGACCGACTTACGAGCAGCGGGTTCTGGCCGCGCGGCTCAGGGTGAAGATCGATCGGCAGCAGCGCCGACCTCGGGTGAAGACGCCGGAATGGATTGTTCGGCTGGCGCAGGGCGAAATCGGGCGGTGAGTTCGGATGCCTAGTGATGCGTGGCTTACGAATCCAAATACTTACGGGAGCGGTCGTTGGGCGCAGGCCAGGTCGGTCGCGCAATGCGCGATCGACCAGTCTTGTACCGGTGCCGCGGTGGGCCGTTGCGCCGGTTGCATTTAGACGGATGTGAGGTGGAAGAAAAGATGATGTCGTCGGCTTCGCGGGGACACCGGCGCCTTCTCTCACCGGGCGAGATCGAAGCGCGTCTTGTGGCAATAGAGAAGGCACAGCAGTTCGGCGGCCACTCACCCAGCCCAGAGGCTCTGAACGGCGCCCGTCGGATGCTGACAGGAGAGATGACCAAGGAGCAAGCAATTGCTGACATCCTGGCTAAGTACGGTTAGTGAGACCGGACGACGCGTGCTCTCCTAGAAGAGGCCGGTATGAAGGCGTTCCGTTCCGTCGACGAGGCCGCGCGCGCCTTCGCTGTCGGCCAGCAGGGTCTCTTTCCTTCGGAACCACTACCGTCATCCAGCATGATCACCATAGATAGGACTGGCTGACGTCGTAACCCAGACCTTCGAGGTAGACATTGAGCTGCTGTTGAGCATCGGCGCGGTTCCGAAAGCCGGTGAAACTGAATTCACTCATGTCGGCATCATCTGGAATCCTAAAAGTCATGGCGCTACCAAAGGCGCGGACACTGATTAGGGCCATAGCGAAGTTCCTACCTGTTTGAGTTCTAGACGAACACCGCGACGTCCTTTGGAGCGGTGGCCGGTCGACCAAGACTGGCCCGCCAGTCCGGAGCTGATCACCTACTCTCCGCGTTCTCTTGCCGCTTCCTCGTCGGTTGCCGGCCAGTCGCGAAGCGCCGCGTACACCGTTCCGGCCACCGTCGTCACGTGCACCGGTCGCCCTAACTGAAACGCTGCCGCGCGAGCCGCTTGCAACCAGGCATCTGGCGCCATGTCGAGGTCATCGATATGAGCGGAAGCCACCCCGGTCAGCGACAGCGAGGCCCGAAGTTGCTCGGTCAGCTCGGATGCTGGGGTTGAGCCGGGTTCGGCCGATTCAGGCATTCCCGAATGTTATACGAAGGTGCGGGTGCTCCCTCGACCCGGCGACCGCGTTCAGCCGCCGGATGCGTCGTATATCTAGTCGAGGTCGCTCCCGTTCCAGCCGAACTCCATGGTGAGCAGGAATTCCGCTGCCTCTGCTTCCTTCGCTGTTTCCTCGGGCAATCCTCGCTCCGCCCGCATGACAGCACGCGCCTCGGCCGCGGTGAGATGTCCGCGAGTCGTCGGATAGAAGCAACGCCATCCGTCTGCGTCCGCGAAAGCGATCGAGCGCACTTCCGCATCCGACATCGCCTCGACAGGCGGGTTGTCCCGAACGCTGAGGAACGTCACCATCGGGATATGGCTGTCCGGCGAACCGGTGATCTCAAACTGGACTCGCGAACCAGCATCATGCTGATTGGCCGAAAATCGATTCAACTCAGATTCCCCTTAGAACACCAGGCCGCACATCGGTTACTACCTAATGTCCGCTCGCGAAGGAAAGGTTCACGGCAACGGCGTGCGCAGGTACGTACACTGTGTGAGGCAAGGAGATCGGGTGATAGACGAGCAAGAGTCGGATGCGGCGCTCTGGCTTTCGGCGTCGTCCGGCACGGAACGGGCTTTCGTCGTGATCTTCGACCGGTATCGGTCCCGAGTCTTCAGCGCGGCCTACCGGCGAACGAACCGGGTGTCTGACGCCGAAGAAATCGTAGCAATCGTTTTTCTCGAAGCGTGGCGTCTACGCAAACGGGTTCGAATCGTGGATGGCTCCGTACTGCCCTGGCTTCTCGCCGTGACCGCGAATGTGACATCGAATCTCTCCCGATCCCAGCGTCGGTACGCCCGGATGATCGCGCGGCTGCCGGCGCCTGTCGAGCAGGAGGATCATGCGCCGTTCGTGGACGAGCAGCTTGACGGTCGACCCTGCCGGCGCGCAATCGATGAGGCGATGAACGCGCTCAGCGCTGGCGACCGCGCCGTTGTCGAGCTGTGTCTAGTCGAGGAGCTGCCTCTTGCGGCGGCGGCCGCCGCGCTCGACCTCCCTGTGGGAACGGTGAAGTCGCGTCTTCACCGAGCTCGCAAACAGCTCCAGAACAAGTTATCCGTCACCGATTTACCCGACGGTATTTTCACTACGAACACCACCGAGGAGGTGGCGTGAGATGCACAAGCAGGAACCCGAGATGACACCGGCACGGACCGACGCGATACGTGAGCTCCTCGCCAGCCAGATCCGAGACGAGCCGGAGCTGCGCCGTCGTCGTGCACGACGTCGCTGGCTGGTGTGGGGCGGAATCGGCATTTTCGCTATCGGCGGCTTGGGCACGGCGGGTTCGATCCTTTTCGGCGATGCGCCGGTCACAGACAAATCGATCGTCTACTGCTTGAGTTCGATAATCCCTCAGGCGGATGGCAGCTACCCGAGTTCGGCGGCGACGATCGCCGACCCCGACGGGCCGGGACGTGTCGACGACGCGCTCGCGCTGTGCGGAGACATGTGGCGGCATGGTGTTCTCAGCGGTGAGCTCGATCCCACCGCGACGACTTACGCACCGACGCAGTTCCCAGTGCCCGAACTTCAGGCCTGCGTCATGCGCGATGGTGCCGCCGCGGTGGTGCCGAGCGAAAACGCCGCTATCTGTCAGACACTCGGCATGTCCACGCTGGAGAGGTAGCCACTAGCCGAGTGTGCCTGTCGGCCGGAACACCAGCGACTTCACGGAATCGTTCCGGGCACCGATCGATGCGCAGTACGGCGTGCAGTTGAGTCGGCTGCCGCCATAGCTGGCGTCCGCGTAAACAGTCGCCCAGCAGTCGTTGGTAGCACGGACAGAACTGATCGCATTGTCCCAACCTGATGGAACGGTGGGGAAGCCGAACGTCGCAGCCGAGCAGCCACTCGAACCCCAGAATGTGAGGCTGCCGCCGGTCCCGCCCGCGTCCTTGTACACGGTGCCGACGGCGACACTCGCGGCTGCCGCGCGGCCGCCTGATTCACTGGCTGGAGGACCGGCCAAGAACGCCTCGACCTCGGCTTCGGTTGCGAAACACTCCGCTTCCGAGCTGGCTTCCTGCCCTACGGGGAAGATTTCGACGGCACAGTGCGGTAGCTCTGCCTCGATCGCCGTGGCACTCGCGGACTCCACGGGAATCACCGCTATCCCGACAACCATCAGGCCCATTGCCGCCACATTGCCCAATTTGAACTTTCGCAACACAACTCCGTCTCTGACAGATCGCACTCGCGCCTGTCGGAGGGTTATGTCCGGAGGTGATCGATCGGTTCGCGAACTTCAAACGACGTACCCCGTCTGGAGTTGGCGCAGCACGAATTGCGGAGGAGCGATCCGCTCAAGCGCGCTGTGTTAGACGGTGCGGTTGAGCCGAGCTTGAGACGATCCGGCGGGCGGAACGCGAGCCGTGTCCGCGCCAAGAATGTCCTGCTCGATCGGGGAGCCTCGCTCTAAACGGCAGTTGTTCCGGCGCCAGAACAATGTGCATCACGTCCAAGAGTTCTTGCGACGCGATCCGAAATCCTTTACCGAAGTTTGCCCATCCGCATGTGAGAGCTGGAATTTGGCATCAGCACCCGCCAACAGTTCCGGGGAACTTTCGATTGTGGTTTTCACTCACTTATGTCAGAGTGAGCCAGGTCGGAGTAGTTACGGATTCCTCACACTTTGGATTTCCAGAGTATGCGCGTTGATGGACGAGTGCTGCTTACCTACACAATCGCAATCACTATTAGATGGGAAGCGTATGCGTATCAGGAGAATGCTAGGGACCGCGGCTGTTGTTGCCGCAATGGTCATCGTTCCGGTCACGGCGGCTCAGGCAACGACCGAGAAGGTGGGAGGAGGAGTGTGGACCTACGGAGTCTCTGGCGGGATCGTCTCTTCGGACTACCATCACCCCACGAAATACCACACCGCGACCGCCTGCAATAACGGACTCATCGACAAATGTCAGCAGGTCTCTGCTGCACCAGATGCGTGGGCGAGAGCTTCCAAGACAGCTTCATGGGCGGGTGGAAACACCGCGTTCTGGAACGTCCTGTAGGCATTGACATGCGGCAATCAATCGCCTTGGTCGGTGCGGTGCTCTTTTTAGCTGCGGGCCTGGTGGGCTGCAGTTCCCCTACCGAATCCGCGGCGGTTGTAGGCTCGGGGGCCGCGGACGGAACGTTCGCTGGCCCTTGGGCCGAGCTGTTCGCCTCGACTTTCGAAGAATCCATGAGCGACGTCGAGCGTGAGGCCTTGTCAGACGGCGACATTTCGGGGCAAGAGTATGTTTTTTTCCAGGATCAGATCCTCCAGTGCCTTGCCTCTTTCGACGTCGAGGGGGAATTCCTCTCGGATAAGTCGTTCGAATATTCCAAACCGGCGGGCATCGAGCAGGATGTCATCGATAAGTGCATGGTCGAAAACGGCATAAAGATCTTGACGTTGAGAGACGCAATAGAACGAAACCCTTCGCGACTGGACGAGGGCGAGATCATGGTGAAATGCCTGCAACGAGCCGATCTAGTAGATGCCGGATATACCACGACGGACTTGATGAATTCCGTGGGAATCGAAGCGATCATCGAAGATCCGGACTTTAAGTCCTGTGAGTCAGATCCCATCCACTTCAAAATGCCCTGAGAGAACCAGGCCATTTCTTCAAACTCCGCGAGAAAGTGACTTATGACGGCCCGATCCGGGACTCAAGCGGTGGTGTTTTTTGCCGTTGCTTTATCGGCACTCTGCATCGGCGGTTCTGCAGGTCTAATTTTGGCACCAAACGCCGTTCCGCCTTCGATAGCCACACGAGAGGCGCCGGCGTCAATGCGCCCCTGGCAATCGGACTTCGAAGACGCTCGCGACTTGGAGTTTTCACTCACTTTGAAGGCCTCTCCTGGGCTCACCTCGCCAATGTCTGGCTTGTTGACTTCTTTCGCCTGTTTGCCAGGTTCTCAGTTGGGCTCGGGCTCGGTCGCGCTGAACGTCGACGGCAATCAGATCGTCGGGCTAGCCACTTCTCTTCCGCTCTGGCGTGACATCGCGGCCGGGACTCGCGGAGAGGACGTGTCCGCATTAGAGGCTGAATTGGCGCGTCTTGGGACGACAGCCATCGTCGACGGGAAGTGGGGGCGTGCCGACGCGGTCGCCTACGGGGCAATGCGAAAGGCAGCGGGCGCAACGCCCACCGGCGACATAGTCCATGTCACGGACGTAGTTTGGCTCCCGGACAGCGTCGTCTCATTCGCTTCCTGCGATGCGGCTACAGGTATTCGCGTTACGGCCGGAGATCCCCTTGCGCAAATGCCCGCCGCGGTGCAGTCCATGGTCCCGACTGCGAAGCCAGAGGGAACGACGGCAGGTCCACGAATCATCAGGATCGGGACAGAACACTTCGACCTCGCTTCGGAAGAAGCCGTGACCGACCCAGCCATCCTCGCCGCTGTAAGCGCATCTTCCGAGTTTGCGGAGATGCAGTCCACTGACGGAGCAACCTCACTGCGCTACGAGAGTTCTCTACGTGATCCGATCAGGGTCACAATCGTTCCCCCAAGCGCTGTTTATGCCGTAGCAGGCAACGCGGGATGTGTGCAATCAAAGGGTCAGATTCACCGCGTGACATTGATCGCATCCCAGTTGGGTCAGGCCCTGATCATCACGGAGACGCCGGGGCTAGAAATCATTGACCTCTCTCCCGACCAAAAGAAGGGATGCCTGTAATTCGCTATGCATGTCGATTTTGAAGATCTCGGTCATCGTTTCGGGGCGCACCCGTTCCTCTTCAAGGGCATGAACCTCACGCTCTTGCCTGGCAACACCTACGCAATTATCGGGCCATCGGGTTCTGGAAAAAGTACCTTGTTGGGCATCATTGCGGGTTGGATAAAGCCGTCCACAGGAAAAGCTATTCGAACCGGCATCGAGCGGACGAGTTGGGTTTTTCAGAATCCGCATGGCGTTCCCCGCCGGACCGCCCTCGACCACGTCGTCCTGCCATACCTGGCCCGCGGTTTTACGAGAGATAAAGCCGAAGTGGTGGCGCGCGCGCAGCTCGCCACGTTTGAACTGTCGGAAAAAGCGAGCGATCCGTTCGAAAATCTTTCAGGGGGCGAGGCGCAACGCCTAATGCTGGCTCGGGGACTTGCCGCAAACCCGCAGCTACTTTTAGTCGACGAGCCCACCGCGCAGCTCGATATTCACACGGCGGATTCCGTGAATCACGCTATATCCGCGATTCGAGCGGAAGGGACGATCGTTGTAGTCGCTACGCATGATGCGCAGACCGCGAGGAGCTGCAACGCAATTGTCGATATGAGCGACTTCCAATGATGCGTCTGTCTTCAATATTCAGCGAGTCGTTTCGCAATGTTCGAGGCGGGACGGCGCACTCCGGCCAGCTGACGCTAGCTCTTGGCGCTCTGATCTCAGTTGTGATGGCAGTCGATTTTATTGCTATCGCTGCTGTGACGACGCAAGCAGATGCTTTTCGAAATGCCGGCGCTAGTGTCCAAATTTACGAATCCAAGGGTCAGATTAGCGGAAGCGCCTGCGAGGCACTTAACTCCGTCGGCGGGTACCGGTCGGGTGCGATTCGTGCTGCGCCTTTCGACCTAACGATGCTGTCGCTACCGGGATCGACAGTCCCCACGTTCGAAGTCAGCCCCCAGTTCGCCGACGTTCTCGGCGATCTTGACGACAAAAGGCTGCCTTTAGGCCTCACAGTCTCGGCGTCGTTCGCCGAACAATTTGGTGTCGGAGCCGGCAGCCAACTTCAAACTTCTGACGGGGATACCGTCATCGCATCGGTGTACGACTTTCCTAACGATGGACGCCGATCAGAACTCTCCTATGCTGTCCTAATCCCGGTTCCGGCAGACGCTCCATTCGACGAGTGCTGGGGAAGCACCTGGCCGATAAGCGAACAAATGGGGTCGCTGCTGCGCAGCACAGTCTTGCAATCAGGAGCGGACGGGCAAGACCCTCCTATCCTCGGGCAGCTCAATAGCTCTTTCGGAGCTGACTTCCCCGGTAACGCGATGATAGAGAAACGATCCACCCAATACCTTCCGATTTTCGGGGCAATCTTCGGATTCATCATCGCCTTTGTCGCGACGCGCATTCGCGGTATCGAATTGGCTTCAGCCAGGCATAGCGGTGTTGGAGCTTTCGAACTATGGTCCATCCTCATGATCGAGAGCACAGCATGGATCCTAGGGTCCGCAGCCTTCTCAACTCCGGTCATTGCATACTTCCAAAACTCTGCCGCGGTTGTCGATCGGCCGCTGTTCCTCCAACTAGGTGCAACGACATTCGGTATAGCCACCTGTGCCGCGCTGCTCGGGGTTACGGGTTCGGTCCTCTTCAGCGATGAGAGGCGACTATTCGGTCTATTCAAATCGCGACGGTAGCAACGAAACGCGAGACGCCCGCCACAATCGCCGTGTGTAGAGTCAACCTCATGGAACTCCTACAGCTCGGTGCGGCCATGTTCGTGATCTTCATCCTGATCGTGATCTGGATTTTCATCGTTTTCCTCCGCAAGATGTTTCAGGCCGCGAAAGCTGACTCGAAAGATGGGACTGCCGACCCCTCGCATTCTCCCGATCCAGAGGGATAAGACAGGAACCACGCGACCGGACTCGAACTAGTTACCTACCGCGTGAAGCCCTGGCCCGAGGCAAGTGCCGAACCTTATGGGACCATGGCACTCAGGCGTGAACGGCCAGGGGGGGATGTTTCCGGGGCCGCGCAATTCCAATCGTCCGTCGAATAGACCACCTACCTCGGCTCGTACTTGCGTTCATTTCGCTGCCTACCGGTATTTGCCTCCCCTTAAAGAGGTCACCGCGATGACGTCCGAAAGTCTTTTGTCGCATGCGAGAAACTGCGGGATTGTTTATCCAATGGGATCAAAGGACGTCGGTGATTGACGGAGTATCAGCGTGTGTCCGAATGTATCGAAGATGAAGCAGATAGAGGATCGCAGCAGCGCCCAGGCCGACAATCGCAACTGATAAGTACGTGCGCACAGTAGTTAGGTTGGGTTGAACTGCCAATTCGAAAGGGAGTTTCAGGATCAACATTTCTGTTGAGGCTCCAATTGGTATAACCATTCGAGCGACGAGGCCCCAGGCGTCGAGACGGGCCGTGGCGGCACCGATAATTGCAAGAGGATGGCTCACCAAGATTGCTACCGCAGTCCAGGCCGTGAAATCGACCAGCACACCTGACCACAAGACAACTTGAGGGGCGTTCGCTGGATCGATGTAGGTCAGGGGGCTATCGAAGTTGATCGTTGTGTAGACGCCTATAGATACTTCGGATATGTAGTACCCCGCAACCGCTGCGACAAGAACGGAAGCCACGATAGCGGTTGGTCGTCGTTTAGTTGCTAGAGCGACGATGATTCCAAGCGCGGCCCAGGACCATCCAACGCCAACGACTTTCGATGCTACAAGTAGGCCAGGCGAATGGTTCGCGGCTGACACTAGCGCGCCGAATATGAGTCCAGCAACCGCCAAAGCGACAGAGGTGCCGACGATGCGAACGGGCGTAGTAGAAACTAGAGAAAAGTCAGAGCGGCGAAGTTTTGATGAGGTCGGCATCATTGGCAGATAGCTGTCATTTCAGTCCTTTTCGTGCCGAATACAAAGCATAGGACAATCGCCGCAGCGTCCATTCGATTTCAATAAGGTGGGCAAATTCTGAGTCGATCAGACCAGGCTGTGCTCGGGCAACAAGACGGCTTCAGTCGAAAGGGCGAGAGGAATCCTACCGGCAGCGATGCGTCGGCCATCTGCTTGATCGCGGCGAACCCCGCTAGGTTGTTCGCGGACCATTAAGGCGCTCAGTCTCGTGCAGGTCAGATGCAATTCTTCTTCGTGTGCAGCAGCCGAAGACCGCGCCGGCGCTTCTGATCCCCTCTGCGCGGCAGGCGGCCTAAAGGAAGCAAATCGGCGAAGTCCGCCGACATTAGTCGGACAACTCCAGATCTATTTGGAGGGAAGGAAGCGTCAGAGTTTGCGAACCACCCACCACTAAAGACCTATCGTCGCGGGTTGCCATGCATCGGGTACTGGCCGACCGACCCCACGAACGCCGCCAGCCTGATACAGGCTCTAAGCTGCCGGACGAGCGACGTTCGCCCAGACGCAGTTGTCGGCACCGGGTTCAAACGGGTCCACAATCGACACCAGCCCATGCACCGGGCACGAATACGCAATGCGGATCCCATGACCCGCCGCGACAACCGGGACCACGTTGAGCTCCGCGCCGCACGACGTACATGCGGGACCCGACCACGGGAACTCCGGTTCCGACATGCGCCTAGCCAACTTCTTTGCCCGAGGTGTCCCAACCGGCTTCCGTCACGACGATGCTGCTGTCGAGGTTCCTGACCGTGATCGAGACGGGCGCGATGCTAGCCCTGCGTGCGATGCGCGCGACGCGTTCGCGGAGCTCGCTGAGCTCGGACGGGTGAACGCTGTGGCTTTCGTCGAGGCCGAGGATGACGACAACTTCGTTGTCGCTGTTGCGCGGTGTGTGGAAGTTCACGATCGAGGTGTCGAGCAAGACGCCGGTGTGGGTGGCCGACCATTCGGCGAAGGCATCGCGGACTTGGCGAGCTATGGACATGGTGACGACGGTAGCGGCATGAGATACCTGAGAGCGAAGGGGTTGCGCCACGCCGCGAAGGGCGCGGCCGCTAGGTGCTCTAAACGTCGAGCGCGCTGGGCTGCAGGCTCAGTCTTGTTTCGACAGTGCGGCGTCTCGCTCAGTCTTAGCAGTGGAAAGCGTGGTCAGCCCATCCTCGAACCCGGCGCAGCTGGCGTCTGTGTCGGCGGAGAGACCGAGCTGGTAGCGGATTTCCTGTCCCGCGGCGTCTTCCTCGGGGGTGCTGGCGGCCGCCGGGGTCGAGTAAGCCGTTTCGAAATCTGTCGCGCCGGCGATCGCGGAGACCACGGCCATGTTCGCCATGTATGCAGATCGGATGTGGGGTGCCTGTTCGGCGACGACGCCGGGCCATTCGAAGTACGTGTCGTCGAGCTGTTCGATGGCGAGACGCTGCTGATCACGGATTGTCGTGGCCGCGGCGACGACAGCCGAAACGTCAGGCGTGCCGCCGTTGAGGTACTCGTCCTCCCCGGCTGCGTATGCGGCGTTTAAAGCGTTCGTCGCGATGTTTATGGGGCAGACGATTGAGAGGTAGCGGTCGCCGGCTTCCGCTTCCGAGAGCGCGACAGGGCCGGGATCGATAGCCGGAACTGTGATGGTGGGTTTTGCTTCCGCGTCGAGTGCAGGCGCACTGCAGCCCGAAAGGCCGATGACTACGGCGATAGCGCCGAGTGCGGAAAGTGTCAAGAATCGAGCGAGTGCCATGTTTCCCCCTGAGAACAATGGATTCGGCTCCGAACCCGCGTTTGACTCAGCTTAGGTGCTGCCGTGACGCTGTGAGATTGAGCCCAAGCTCAGGTCATCCACGATATTCCGCGCGGGGCTCAGCCTTGCCGGATGGCGAGGATCTGGTATCCCGCCGGCAGCTTGGCCTCCAGCTCGATGCGGGCGAGAGCCAGGGTTTCACCTTCGGCCTCGATCTCGCTCGTCTCGGTGGGCCGGATGATCGCAACGTACGTCGTCATCTGTCCATTTTGCCTCACTGCCGCGGAGGCTCCACGGGCACCTGTCGCGCACGACGGACACTACCGCCGCTGTTCCGCACCACCCCAGCCGGCCCATGGAGTCCCGGTCGGCCCACGTGTCGATGTGAACCACGAGTGAGCCGCATCCGCCGCGGCCTTCAATGTCAGAAAGTACCCGACGGCAGGGCCGTCGATGCTGACCACGCGGTAACCGATCTCGGCGCCCCGGCGAACCATAGCGATCGTCGCATACGGTTTGTCGAGCGGGCCGATCATCGCCCAGGTGCCGACTGGGCCCTCGCGGATGTTCATGATCGGATGCCAGGTGGCCATCGTGTGCCCCTCAGGTGACGAGCATCCGGCCATGCAGGATCAGAGTAGCTTTGGCGGCAGACATACGGGACGAGCCTACGTTCGTCAGCAGTCCGTCTCCCGTCGGATGGGAAAGGCTGCGACAACGCCGCGGACCGAGAAGGATTGCGTCGCGCCCTTGACTTCCGCAGAGCCAGGCAAAGTGGATCTCGTCGCTGGCATGGCTACACGGAATCGGACGTAGACAGTTCGGTGAGCACCGAGTTTGCTGTGTCTAGCCGGCGAGCTCCAAGAGCGTGGCTTCGGCCAGCTCGTTTGCGCGACGTACGAGCTCGGTTTTCATCGACGCCCGATAGTCCTCACGCCCTCTGAGATTCCATTCGCTGTCGAGAGTGTACTGGTCCTTGAGCGCCGGAATCACCAGGTGCGCGAGGTCGCGGACAATGCGGATGCGCTCGCTCAGC
>Ga0247807_10001675_pt1 | contig 12792 bp, 8 predicted proteins | sample UWRJL074202C1_FD_179931 | JGI IMG/M metagenome (GOLD analysis project Ga0247807, IMG submission 179931) | Plant litter microbial communities from Arlington Agricultural Research Station in Wisconsin, United States - UWRJ-L074-202C-1 | ecosystem: Environmental > Terrestrial > Plant litter >...
AGTTTACGGAAGAAGACCAGGAAAAACTATTGGGCATTGCCCGTATGGTCGAAATTGAAATAGAGAAAAGGGTATCTGGGTCTACTATTTAGTATAGACAAATTTTTTGCTGTGCGTATGGCCTCCAATAGTAATCTGTACAATATACAGCCCGCTGTTAAAAGCAGATAGGTTTACCTGGCTATAATAAATCCCGGAGAAACTTGTTTTTTGCTCTTTGTAAAGTTCCTGTCCGGTTAAATTAATAATCCGAAGCTGAACATCACTGCTTACGGCTACATTAAAATTAACATTGATTTCTTTGATGGCAGGCACCGGGTAAAGTATAAAGTTGAGACCCTCATTTTCAGTTAGCTTTGAAGTTACAAACGGTGCATCCCCATTTATTCCTGTAATTACCAGGGAGTAAGGCTGGGAGCCGCGTTTTAAAGCTCCCTTGTGCGTGAGTTTAAACCGGTAAATGCCGCCAGCTACAGGATCACTGATTACTACCTGTTCTACATTATCCCGTTTGTTATCTCCTGTTGTAGCGGCGGCGGATGGATTAGCAGGATCTAATACCCAGGGGTAGAAAGTTTCCTGTCCCCTTACCCCACGCAAGTCGAGATCATTCATTAACTGGATTGTAGAATTGTTTAAAGCACTGGTTGATACAATTGCTGCCGCTTCGGGATCTGTCCAGCACAAGGTTGCTTTTAAAGGAGAGTCCCCGGCGGCTATTACCTCTATATATTGCTGTTCGCCATTGGCAAGCACCTGCTCGGTAACCTTTGTTTTATTGCCGTTATCCAATAGGGTACGCCCCGCAGCCTCCATATTTAACAGCCCCCAGCCATAACTATAATCTGGTCCGTTTGCTGCACCGGCTTCTGCAGCGGTACCGATGGCCAATGCTTTCAGCGTGGCAGACCGCATGTAAGTATTTTTATTTTGCTGATAGTATAACTCCTGGAGCAGGATCAGGGAGCCGCTTACATTTGGTGTTGCCATAGATGTACCGGAAAGTGTTGCATAGCTGTTATTGGCTGCATTACCTGTAGAAGTTACCCTGATGCCATCTGCAACCAAATCAGGTTTAATCCTTCCATCATCTGTAGGGCCCCAGCTGCTAAATGCGGTAATCTGTATGTTCGCCGGATAATATAATCCCTGGACGACCGGGTTTACAGCGCCTATGGTAAGAATGTTTTTTGCTGTACCATAAGTAGCAATGTTATCATATCCGTCATTGCTGCTGATACCTTCCGGGCGTGGCCCTGCACTGGCCATCACTTTGCTGGCGTTGTGCCGGTAATAGGTAGTCCCTACAGCTGGTCCGTATACCGCACGGTTGTTGCCCACAGATTTTACCGGGAGGTAGTAAGGGGCATTATAACAAATCTTATCCCAGTCAGACGCCTCTGTATCATAGTAACCAAATTTATAATCTTCAGTAGCGTCTGGTGCGCCATAGAATTCCCAGCGCTGCGGGGATACTTCCGTATTTAAATACCAGCCAGCGAGTGTTCCGTAGGAGTGATTGGAAATCAGCAGCCCCGCCGCATTCGCCGACATTTCGGGGGTATCGTTATCAAAATTAAATGCATACAGTTTCGGCAGGCCATAAGCCATTCCCCGCGCAATGGGATTTACCCCGGCAGCAATCATGGTGCCTGCCACATGGGTAGAATGTACAGAAGTAGTTACCGTATTATCCTTCACTTCAATACGGCCGCCCGCAAATTCTATATGACTGGCCAATACCGCGTCGCCATCCCAGATGGCAATTTTACCGTTGGGAATGGTACTCCCATTCAGTGAGAGTCCTAATGAACCGCCCGCATATACCTGATTGGTGCGCGTGCTGAGGGCCGCTAGCGTATTATTTGTAGTAATCGAATACACCGGCATCCCATAACCGTCCATTCGCTGTAACCGCATTACATTTCCGTTGCGGTCACGCCGGGATAATTCCCATCCCTTTTGTGCTGCAACACGCAATGCTGAAGTTCGCCCCGCATCTGCCTTAGCTGACAGCGTAATTGCATTATTTCGCAGAAAGATATAATTTGTTACCTTCGGCATAATAACATCCTGTGAAAAGGCTGCCGGAATGGTTAAACAGGAAAACAGAATTGCAGAGAAACCAAACTTTTTTAGACCGGAATAATTAAGCATAATGCATTTACTGGACCATGAATTGCGTTGGTGCTATCAAATTTAACTTTAATACTTATACAGATGAAATTTTACACCGTTTTTTTATGTGCAGCATTGCTGACAATTGTTTATTCCTGCAGTATGCAAAAAAATCAGCAAACAGCAATCACACAAGGGATAAAAGGGAATATTACTTTAAGCGAAGGCAATATGATGCCCGGGCCAGACAAGCCAACGGGTAATAAAAAAGGTGTACAGCGTACAGTTTATATTTATGCTATTGCCACTGCAAGCCAGGCAATAGGAGAAGCGCCGTTATATGAGTCTGTAAAATCAAAACTGGTAGCAAAAGTAGAGTCAGATTCTACAGGTTTTTACCAATGCAGCCTTAAACCCGGACGATATTCTGTACTTACACAAGAAAAATCAGGGAAGTTCTTTTCTGGTTTATCAAATACGAACAATGAATTAAGCCCGGTAGAGGTGCTGGAAAACGCGTTAATTGTTTACGATATCCAGATCAACTACAACGCAGTTTACTAACTGATTTCGATGCCTTCTTTATTCAGGATATACTTATAGATCCCTTCGATTGGTTTCTGAAGGATTTTGCCAATGTGCAGTCCATTCTTTTCACCCACTTCTTTCAGTATATCCTGGTAATAGAAGGCAATAGAACCTACAAAGTGGCAGGCAAGTGTCTGGTAGTCTTTAAAGTCTTTGATGTTGATATCAATAAACTCCTGGAAACCATCAACCAGTACCTTGCGGATAAAAGGATGTTCTTTGTTGTCAAACATAAACCTGCTGAAGCCAGCCAGGTAAGTATTAGGTAGTGGTTTTTGATAAACATGGGTAATTACAGTTTCGCGGTCGGCATCAAATTCTTTGGCAAACTTCGTCCGCAGTTCTTCAGGCATTTGTTTGTACAGGTAAGAAGTAATCATCTTCCTGCCAAAAAATGTTCCTGATCCTTCATCTCCCAGTATATAACCCAGCCCGTAATTGCTGTCAAAGGTAGAAGTGCCGTCAAAATAGGAAACATTGGAGCCGGTTCCTAAAATACAGATCAGCCCTTTTTTATCTCCGCAAGTTGCATAAGCCGAACCGATCAGGTCGTTCTCTACACTGATAAAAGCTTTAGTAAAGACCAGCGACAGCCCGTTGGATATAACCTCGTGCTTATCTGGTGACGAGCAGCCCGATCCATAAAAGTAGATCTCCTTAACTTCTTTAGCGATAGTGTCGATCATCGGTATTTTAGACAAAATCCTGGCAATATCCTGCGCATTCAGAAAATAGGGATTAATTCCCTGTGTGCTAAAGCTAAAGCGCTCACCGGCATTATAACCTAACCAGTCTGTTTTCGAAGATCCGCTATCTGCTACTAATATCATAAACAAAAGTAATCATCTTATTGAACATTTAGCGTGCCGCTAACCTCTTTCAAACTGATTTCGGATAATTTTGCCTGGTACTGTGCATCCAGAAAACGGATGACGGCATTGATAGAATTTCTCTGTGCTTCGCGGAGTTCCAGCGGACTAATGCTTCCGAGCCTGTATTTTTCAAAGGTGATCTCCAGGTTTTGTTTTGCCAGCTCAACGTTGCCTGTTTCTACTTTCAACAAATCGATATTGGTGAGGTAGTTCTGGTAAGTAGAAATCAGCAATGCATTTACATCCTGTTTGGTTTTTTCCAGGGAAAGTTCTGATGAGTTAATCTGAACTTTTGCATTACGCTCATTTTGCCGTTGCAGGAAACCGTTAAACACATTGAGACTTGCAGTAAGCCCATAGGTAAACCCATTAGCTTTAAATTTCTGGTTAAAGCCTGTCGGGCTTGTACTTCTGGAACGTTCGTAACCGCTATTGATGCCAATGGTAGGGTACCGCTGGCCTTTTACCTGTTTGAGGTTTAGTTCAGCAATCTTTTTATTGATAAATGCATTCTGCAGGGTAGGGTTTAGCTGCTGAGTAAGTGTTTCCAGTTCCGCCAGCTGCAGGTTTTTTTCCATCTCCAGCTTTTCTTCCGCAAAAAATACGATGTTCAGGTCCCTTGCCACCAGTTGGTTTAAAGTTATACGGGAGGTGTTCAGCAGGTTTTTTTGTTGTAAGTACAGTGTGGTATCGGTATTGTAATCCACTTTGGCTGTCAGTACATCCAGTTTGGAACCACGTCCGATTTTCAGCTTGTTATCTGCAATGGTTACCCTTAATAGTGATATTTTTAGTGCACTGTCGGTAGCTTTAACCAGTTGCTGTTGGCGGGAGATCGCATAATAGGCATTAACCACATCCGAGATCGTACTCAGTATCATCAATTTTGCGTTTACTTCGCCCTGTTTTTGCAGCTCTTTCAGTCTTTCATAATTTGCGAACATCTGCAGTCCGTCAAAAATAGTCCAGTCTAGCACTACCCCATAACTCTGGTTCGTACTCCGCACCCCGTTCGCTATTCGCTCATCGCCTGTTGCAGGTGTCTGTACTGTGTTTTGGCGGCTGCCACCTTGGTCAAAGGTGCCTCCCAGCGAAGGGAGCATGCCGGCGTTACCTATATTTGTATTGTTCCGGGCAATCTTCACATCATTCTTGACCAGCCTGATATCATAGTTATTCTTTAATGCAATCGTGATTGCGTCTTGCAGGCGTAATGTATCTTGTGCCACTACAAATTGTGTGCAACCGATAAACAGGAATGCCAGCGTATAAAAGAAATGCTTGTTCATTTGTTTGTAGTTTAAGCTGATGGATTTTTTTCGTCAGCCAGTGCTGCTTTTAAAGACCGTTCTAATTCAGTATTTACTTTGTGTTCTTTAGACCAGTAAGAGTAGATGGAAGGGATCACAAAAAGTGTGAGTACCAGCGAGAATGTAGTTCCGCCAACAATCACGATACCCATTCCCATCCGGCTTTTTGCCGCCGCACCCAAGGCCATGGCGATAGGCAATGCGCCGATAGCAATTGCAAGACTGGTCATCAGGATGGGCCGCAAACGCGAAACAGATGCTTCCCTGATTGCATCCTGCACATTTTTACCCTCTTCTTTCAATTGGTTAGCAAATTCTACGATCAGGATACCATTTTTAGTAACCAGCCCGATCAGCATGATCGTACCAATCTGGCTGAATATATTCCAGCTCTGGCCAAACAGCCATAACGAAAGGAATGCACCAGCAACAGCCATAGGCACAGTAAGGATGATAATAACAGGATCCTTAAAACTTTCAAACTGTGCAGAAAGGATAAGGTATACCAGCAATAGCGCAAGGCCAAATGCAAACATCGTGTTGGATGAACTTTCCTGGAAATCCCTGGACTCCCCGCTTAAGTCGGTAGAGAAGGTCTCATCCAGGATTTTGTCCCTGATCCTGTCCATCGCTTCTATCCCGTCGCCGATACTTTTTCCCGGTGCAAGTCCCGCAGAAACTGTTGCCGCGATAAACCTGTTGTTACGAAATAATTGGGGTGGACTGCTTTCTTCTTTGGCACTAACCAGGTTATCAATCTGGATCAGTTCGTCTTTATCACTGCGTACGTAAACTGAACTTAAATCCAATGGGTCTTTACGGTTGCCACGGTCAAACTGACCGATTACCTGGTACTGCTTTCCATTCATAAAAAAATACGAAAAGCGCTGCCCGCTTAACCCCAGCTGCAGAGTCTGCGCTATTGCAGCAACAGATACGCCAAGGTTTTTTGCCTTATCGCGGTCTATCGTCAGGTTGATTTCCGGTTTATTGAATTTCAGGTTCACATCAGACACCGTAAAAGTTGGGTCTTTACTCACCTCATCCATAAACTGCGGCACCTTTTCCCTTAACTTCTCAAAATTCTGTGCCTGTATAATATAACTGATTGGCAAACCACCGCGGCGGCCAACAGAAATAGTGGGCTGCTGGGTTACCAATACCTTTCCCTCACTATATTTCTTTGTAATTTTTGTAAGCTGTGCCGCAATTTCTCCCTGCGAGCGGTCACGGTCGCCCGGCTCTGTAAGCCCCATCCTCACAAAACCACTGTTTGTTGCACCTGTTCCGCCAAATCCCGGCGAAGTAATCGTAATGTTCACCTTTTTCTCCGGAATGGAGTCCTGCACCATTTTTGCAATTTTCTGTATAAACGCATCAGTATAGTCAAAAGAAGAACCTTCCGGAGTAGTAATGCTCATATTTATTGCACTTCTGTCATCATATGGTGCTGTTTCCTTTGGCAGGATTTTCCAGAACAATACAATCAAACCCACACAAGCCAGGATGATAGGTACGGCAAGCCATCGTTTCTTCAGAAATTTATCCAGGTTCTCCGCATAATTATCATTCAGTTTTACGAAGTATGGTTCCGTCATGTCGTAGAACTTTGATTTTTTATGACCCGTTTTTTTCATCAGGTACGCATTTAACATTGGCGTTAAGGTAAGCGACACAAAAGCCGAAATTAAAACTGCGGCGCCAATTACAATCCCGAACTCCCGAAAGAGCCGCCCCACAAACCCCTGCAAAAACACTACAGGCAGGAATACCGCGGCAAGTGTGATGGAAATAGAGATAACCGCAAAAAAGATCTCATTAGATCCCTTAATTGCCGCTTCAAAAGGAGAGTAACCTTCTTCTACCTTTTTAAAGATATTTTCTGTTACCACGATACCATCATCTACTACCAGACCTGTGGCCAGTACAATAGCCAGCAAGCTGAGCACATTAATAGAGAAACCAAAAATGTACATGATAAAAAACGTGAACACCAGTGATACCGGAATATCAATTAATGGCCTTACGGCTATTGCCCAATCCCTGAAGAACAGGTAAATAATAATGATTACCAGGATAAGGGATAATATAATGGTTTCCGCAACCTCTGTTACAGAGCTTTTGATAAATTTAGTGTTATCCAGCGAAACATTCATTTTGATATCCTTCGGAATATCGGTTTTCAGTTGTGCAAAACGCTTTTCGAACTCTTTGGAAATATCCAGGTAATTTGCTCCCGGCTGCGGGATTAACGCTACCGCAACCATCGGCCGGCCAGACTCCCTTAAGATTGTCTCCTCGTTTTCGGGGCCTAGTTCTGCATAGCCGATATCTTTTAAACGGATCACATTGTTCAGGTCGTTCTTAATGATAAGGTCGTTAAACTGCTGCGCATTAACCAGCTTTCCTAATGTCTTAACCGTTAGCTCTGTACTGGATCCCGTAATTTTTCCGGAAGGGAGCTCCAGGTTTTCATTGTCCAGTGCCGTCACAATATCCTGCGATGTTAAGCCGTAAGCGGCCAGTTTAACCGGGTCTATCCGGATCCGCATGGCATATTTTTTCTGGCCCTGTATCTGCACACCACTTACACCGGGGATAGTTTGAATACGTTCGGCAATTACATTCTCTGCATAATCACTCAATTCCAGCTGGTTCCGCTTATCACTTTGAATAGTCATGGTAATGATCGGGTCAGAATTTGCGTCTGCCTTACTTACTACGGGGTTCCCGTCAATATCTTTTGGTAAACTCCTCGCTGCCTGCGATACTTTATCACGGACGTCGTTTGCAGCTTCTTCAATATTCTTATCAAGGTTAAACTCTATAGTAATATTACTGCTTCCCTGATTACTGGAAGAAGAGATATTCCTGATCCCGTCGATCCCGTTGATAGATTTCTCCAGCGGCTCGGTGATCTGCGATTCTATAATATCCGAATTTGCTCCCGGATAGGAGGTGCGGACAGAAACCACTGTAGGGTCGATGTTCGGAAACTCCCTCACCCCAAGGAAATTGTAACCAATAACCCCAAATAATAAGATCATCAGGTTCATTACAATCGCCAGAACTGGCCGCTTTATACTGGTGGTTGAAATACTCATCTGTTAGTTTTTAACTACTGAAACTTTTACGGGTGCATCTTCTTTAAGAGAAAGCGCACCAGTGGTCAGTACCGTGTCACCAATACTCAATCCTGACGTGATTACGATATTTTCTTCTGTTCGGGTTCCGGATTGTACTTCCACCTGTTTGGCTTTACCATTTTTACTGACGAATACCGTTTTCCCTTTAAGCACCGGCACAATGGCCTGGTTAGGTACCATGATCGCATTGTCTTGCACATTTAAAGCCAGCGAAATTTTCGCAAAAGATCCCGGCAGCAGGTCATTATTGTGATTTTGTGCAAGTGCTTTTATCTGCAGCGTACGCGTCTGCGCATTGATCCCTGGTTCTATCGCGAAAACTTTACCGCTGTAGAGCTGGCTCGATCCGTCGGTTCTGAAGGTAATTGTTGAGTTCATTTTGATCTGGCTCATATATTTTTCCGGAACAGAAAAGTTTATCTTGATCGGGTCTGTACTCAGCAGATTGGCTATAGCTGTGGTAGGCGTAATATATACACCTACAGAAATCGAGCGCAACCCTATTTTTCCGCTGAAAGGCGCGATGATAGAAGTTTTTGCCAGCTGCGCACGAATCAGCTGGGCCTGTGCTTTCAATGATTTAAGGTCGGCCAGGGAGGTGTCATATTCTTCCTGGCTGATTGCCCCTTTTGCCAGCAATTGTTTTGCCCTGTTCTCATTACTTGCAGACAGGGTTTGCCGGGTTAATGCTTCCTGTAACTGCGCCTGTATATCGCGGTCATTGATTTTTACCAGTACAGTTCCTTTTTTTACGTTACTGCCTTCTTTAAAAAAGATTCCTGTAACCAGGCCCGGTACTTCACTTTGCAGTGCAACAGATTCATTGGCTTCGATTGTGCCGGTAACTTCCAGGTTGTTGGCAAATGAAGCTGGTTTTACTACAATACCATCAACCATCAGGCTTTGTGCTGGTCCTCCTTTAGCGGCTCCTCCGCCACCTCCACCTGCGTTTTCTATCTTTTTATTGGCAGATATACGGTAATAGATCAGGTAGGCAATGCCTAAAAGGAGAAGAGTATAAATAATGTATTTCAGTTTCATATGTTCGGTTAAAGGCAATTCCAGTATACAAAAATATTTAAATAAGTAGTAGTGAATAGCTTGTATTAAGTATGTTACAGCTATTTAATAAAATAAACTCATACTAATCTGATAAGTTTTATTTTTGCTTCAAATAATAAAATATGGTATTGAAAAAATTAGGTTTAGGGTTGCTCATACTAATGTCTCCTGTTCTGGCCGCAAAAGCACAGTTAAAAGTGAGTTACGAAGTGAGTTTTAAAGAGCCTCAGGCACACTATGCTGAGGTAGAAATGGATTTGTCTGGCGTATCTAAAGACTATATCGATGTAAAGATGCCAGTATGGGCACCGGGATCATACCTGGTTAGGGAATTTGCCAAAAATGTAGAGGGTTTTACCGCTGCGGATGGTAAAAAACAACTTCGTGCCGAAAAACTGAAAAAAAATACCTGGAGAATTTATACCGGTAAATCAAGTGCTGTGCAGATTAAATATAGCGTTTACGCCTTTGAGGTTTCTGTACGTACGGCATTTATTGATGCAACACATGCCTTTTTATCGCCAACAGGTATATTTATGTACCCTGATAAACAACTGGCTTTAGAAAGCACAGTAAGGATTACCCCTTTCCCCGGATGGAATAAGGTATCTACCGGCTTGCCTGCTGTAACTGGTGAACAGTTCACCTATAAAGCCAAAAACTACGATATCCTGTTTGACAGCCCGATAGAAGTTGGAAACCAGGAAGTATTTGAATTTATGGCGGCAGGTGTTAAACACGAAGTAGCCATGTATGGCGGTGGTAATTATAATGCCGAAAAACTAAAAGTTGATATGGCCAAAGTGGTAGAACAAGCTACCGCAGTATATGGCGAAAATCCAAATAAAAACTATACTTTCATTGTTCATAACTTCGCCAGAGGTGGCGGTGGATTAGAACATTTAAACTCTACCGTATTAGGCGCTTCCAGAGATGGTTACGCTACTGAGAGGGGATATAACGGGTTTCTGAACCTGGTAGCACACGAATACCATCACTTATGGAATGTAAAACGTTTGCGTCCGGTAGCTTTAGGTCCGTTTGACTACGAAAACGAGAACTATACCACTAACCTGTGGGTTGCAGAAGGTTTTACTGCCTATTACGAAAACAAGTTTATGGTAAGGGCCGGTTTCATTACCCCTGAAGAGTTTGTTGGCACGCTTACCGCTGCGGTATCTGCTGTGGTAAACACCCCGGGTGCTAAAGTGCAGTCTGCTTCGGAATCAAGTTTTGATGCATGGATAAAATATTACAGACCAAATGAAAATTCTAACAATACCACTGTTTCTTACTATAGCAAAGGTGAGATAGTTGGGATGCTGATGGACCTTGAAATTGCAAATGCTACAAAAGGAACAAAAAGTCTGGATGATGTAATGAAAGCTATGTACCTGCAGTGTAAAGCTACTGGCAAAGGTTATACCGATGCAGAATTTAAAGCAATGGTAGAAAAGATTAGTGGTATAAGTTTTACCAATTTCTGGGCTAAATATGTAAACGGTACAGACCCGATAGAATACAGTAAATATTTAGGGTATGCAGGTATCAATGTAGAAGACCTTAATGCAGGTAAAAATATACCATACCTGGGCATCGCTACAAGAAAAACTGAAGGTCACATCATGATCTCTGCCGTATCGCGCAATTCTGGTGCATGGACAGACGGTTTAAACGTGGGTGATGAGGTGTTGAGCATAGACGGTGTACCAGCTGAACCTGTTGTAGAGAAAACTTCTTCTTTCCTGGATAAAAAAGTTGGTGATGCCATCACTGTAAAAGTGAAACGTGACGACAGGGATATGGATGTTAGGGTGGTTTTGAAAGCAACACCGAATGTGAGGCTTTCGCCTTCGATGGCCAGCGGTGTAACACCAGCACAAAAACTAGTATTGAGAAAGTGGATGGGGATCTGATAAAGATCAGACATAAAAAAAGGGTGCCGGAGAATTTTTCTCCGGCACCCTTTTTTTATGTTGTAATAGTTCGCTTAGAAAGTGAAACGTAATGATAGTCCTACGCCAGATGCGTCAAAATCAGTATCAGGAGTTAATTGGATAGCTGGTTTCCAGTCTAAAGACAAGTTGATAGGTGCATCAGCAAATTTATAGTCCAGACCTAAAACACCATCAACAGAAAGATACAGGTCGCTAGAGTTGTATGGTCTGTATTTTACAGAACCAATACTGCCACCAATACCATAGTACCAGTTTAACCCTGGTGCATCGTTGATAGGGTTATAAATTTCGTATAAACCAGTTACTCTGAAATACTTGTAACCATTGTTAGACCTGAAATTGGCAATAATGTCCAGCATTTTGTTTTCACCAAGGGTAGTTTTGAAAGTAACCCCATTTGCAGCGCCAAAACGTCCACCGATAGCATTGTCATAGCCTTGCGCTTTAGAAGAGAACTGGATCGCAAGCGTAGCGATCATCGTTAAGCAAAGTATAGTAAATACTTTTTTCATATGATTATTTTTAAATTAATATTAAAAAATACGCTTACAATTACTATGCCGGTAATAGGGTTAGTACCCTATTTATAGCAAGTGTCAATATTATATCGGTTGCGGTATTTTAATATTGCAGGTAAACTTATTTATACCAGTACTGTTATTAATTCTTTTTGTATCTGCAACTTGGCAATCTGATGCAGATGTACAAGGACAGCTTACAACCAGGCTGAGTGTGAGCATCGTATAGGCAACGTATACCCTTGCTTTGGATGATACCGCTATCCAACCGCATTGAGAGCGCTATGAGAGCGCCTTATGACATGCTCTCATAGCGCTGTGTATGTGGTACGAATGCGGAGTCATCCAAACGATGGGTATACGTTGGTATCGGCATGCCCCGGATAAACTATCCTTCGCTCCTGGCAGATACGAATAAACATACAGGATTTCTTTAAGCTATTGCCCTGCATCATAGCGCAAACATCCCAAACAGTTAGAAAGTAAAATGGGTTTTGTTCCATTGATTAATTTGTTAGATTTGGAAATAGGAGATTTGATTTGGAACTTATTTTGTTTCAAACAGAGGGGGCATTGATTTTTGTACGCTTGTTGTTACGACTTGCAAAAGGCCTCAGATTGAATATTTAACCAAATAAAATTAATTTATGCCTGTAGCCGTAACAAGAGTTTTTGATCTGATCAAATACAATTTAGAGAACTTCCCAAAGGATGAATTTATAAGCGGGAAGGTAAAAGGGACGTGGAAGAAATATAGTACGCAACAATTTGCAGATGCAGCAGATCACCTGAGTAAAGGGCTGGTTGGACTGGGCACAAAAAAAGGTTCGCGGATTGCAGTAATGTCGTCTAACAGGCCCGAATGGAATATTACAGATTTTGCAATCTCCCAAATTGGTGCTTACCAGGTACCTTTATATCCTACCTTAGCAGAGCATGATATTAAGTTTATTTTAGAGAATGCTGAAGTAAGCATCATCTTTTTGGCGGATGAAGCGCTGTATACTAAGGTAAAAGCGGTATGTGCATTGTTAACGCAAAACATTAAATTATACACTTTTGACGAGGTTGCCGGCGCAGATAACTGGAAAATACTAACCGACGCAGGGGCTGCAGCTGTGCAGACAGACCTAGAGCCTTACCGTGAGGCAGTAATGGCCGACGATGTACTTACACTCATTTATACTTCAGGTACTACCGGTACACCAAAAGGAGTAATG
>Ga0247807_10001676_pt1 | contig 12791 bp, 11 predicted proteins | sample UWRJL074202C1_FD_179931 | JGI IMG/M metagenome (GOLD analysis project Ga0247807, IMG submission 179931) | Plant litter microbial communities from Arlington Agricultural Research Station in Wisconsin, United States - UWRJ-L074-202C-1 | ecosystem: Environmental > Terrestrial > Plant litter >...
AGGAAACCTTTGAGTCTAAAGCAAAGAAGATTGCCAATAAAATAGAACAGATTACCAAAGAAGAAAAAGAAGCCCTAAAAGAAGAGGTTGAAGTAGTAAACGTTCAATTATCTGAAGGAAAAATTTCGCGCGAACAAGCAGAAAAACGCAAAATAGAATTGGCAGAAGCCAGAGCAATACGCATCGAAGAAAAAGTAGCATTGGCTCAGAATGAATTAAACGATTTGGTGCAACAAAAAGTAGATGGAAAAATTAAAGAAGATTCATCACGTGTATATATCCTCCGTTTTAATCCAAGAAAATGGGAGAGAGATTCAACGCGTATTCATGGCGAAAAACGAACAACCTCACAATTTGTATTTGCAATGGGTTTAAATAATATGATGCAGGACGGAGAACTTCAGGATTCTAATTATCGTTTTAAAGGTTCACATTTTTACGAATGGGGTCTTACCTATAATACAAGGCTATTTAAGAACGATAATTTGTTACATGCAAAATACGGGCTTTCAGTAATGTACAATAATATCAGGCCAACAGATAATCGCAGTTTTGTGGTAAACGGAAACCAGACCAATTTAGACGTAAATCCAGTGCATTTAACAGAGTCTCGTTTTAGAAACGTATATCTTGTTGTGCCGGCGCATTTAGAATTTGATTTTACAAAAGCAAAAGAAACAGATGGAAAAAAATATTTCAAAACACATCAAAGCTTTCGTTTTGGAATTGGAGGTTATGCGGGAGTTAACGTGAAATCGAAACAAATTTTAAAATTTGAAGAAGAAGATTTAAAATACAAAACAACTATAAAAGGAGATTATAATGTAAATAACTTTATTTATGGATTAAGTTCTTACGTAGGTTACAGGGATGTAAGTTTGTATTTAAAATATGATTTGAACCCTTTGTTTAAAGATAATGAAGTAAAAGAAAATAATATTTCATTAGGATTACGTTTTGATTTGAATTAAAACAGGATTGCGATTAGTTAGTAGAAAAAGCACTTTGAAAGAAGTGCTTTTTTTATTTGAAATCACCTTGTTTAATTCAGGATTTGTGTACTTTTACAGGCTCTAAACTCTAAAAATATTTTACGTTTTGATTTCACAAAATACAATTGATACTGTTTTTGAAACTGCTCGTGTAGAGGAGGTTATTGGTGATTTTGTTAATCTAAAACGTGCCGGAAGTAATTTCAAAGGATTGAGTCCGTTTTCAGATGAGCGCTCTCCGTCGTTTATGGTTTCGCCTGCAAAAGGAATATGGAAAGATTTTAGTACCGGAAAAGGAGGGAACTCGGTTAAATTTTTAATGGAACATTCGCAGTTTACCTATCCGGAAGCCATTCGTTACCTGGCAAGAAAATACAATATAGAAATTGAAGAAACAGAACAATCTGATGCTGAAAAAGCGATGACAGATGTTCGTGAAAGTATGTATTTGGTTTCAGAATTTGCAGCAAAGTACTTTCATGATGTTTTACTGAATTCAGAAGAAGGAAAAGCGATTGGACTTTCGTATTTTAAAGAAAGAGGATTTACTAATGAAACCATTAAAAAGTTTGATTTAGGATATTCGCCTGAAACCTGGGATGCGCTTACTAAAGAAGCGTTAGGAAAAGGATATAAGTTAGAGTTCTTGGAAAGTACCGGTTTAACCATTGCCAGAGAAGATCGCCCTTTTGACCGATTCAAAGGTCGTGTTATGTTTCCTATTCAAAGTATGTCCGGACGAGTTTTAGGTTTTGGAGGGCGTATTTTAACCAATGATAAAAAAGCAGCGAAGTATTTAAACTCACCGGAAAGTGATATTTACCATAAAAGTAAGGTGCTTTATGGAATTTTTCAGGCGAAACAAGCCATTGCGAAACAAAACAATTGCTATTTGGTAGAAGGTTATACCGATGTTATTCAGTTTAATCAAGCCGGAATAGAAAATGTTGTAGCATCATCAGGAACAGCTTTAACACCAGATCAGATCAGATTGGTAAATCGTCTGACCAGAAACATCACCGTTCTTTTTGATGGAGATGCGGCAGGTTTACGTGCTTCTGTTCGAGGAATCGATTTGATTTTGGAAGAAGGTATGAATGTAAGAGTTTGTGCTTTTCCTGACGGAGAAGATCCGGACAGTTTTGCCCGTAAAAATTCTCATGACGATCTTGTAGCTTATTTAGAAGCAAACAGTAAAGATTTTATACAGTTTAAAGCATCCCTTTTGATGAAGGATGCGCATAACGATCCTATTAAAAAAGCCGATCTTATTAGGGATATGGTGAATAGTATTTCGAAAATTCCGGATCGTATTCAGCGTGAAGTATATATTCAGGAATGCGCCAGAATAATGGATATTTCAGAGCAGGTGCTTACAAGTACTTTGGCTCAGCTGATTCAAAAAGATATTGCAGAAGCGAATAAAAAGCTAAAGCAGGATCAAAAACCTTTTGAGGTTTTCAGAAATCAGAATCCTAAAAATGCCGGATATTCAGGAGGAGACCCAGAAGATCCAAGAACGGGACCACCGGACGATTATCCGGGAGAATCGGGATATTCATCAGCACAGCCTACAGAAAAAGTTGATATTCTATACCGCTTAGAGCGAAAAGTAATTGAAATATTATTGCTTTACGGAGATCAGACAGAAGAGTTTGAAGATGTTCACTTAAAGAATAATGAAGAAGGTGAAATCGAAATGGTTACAGAAAACAGACAGTACAAAGTTTTTCAGCGCATCTATTTGAGTTTGCAGGAAGACGAGGTAGAACTTTCTAATAATTTGTTTCGTGAAATTTTTCAGGATTTAACTGCTTTTTATCTTCAACACGAAAAATTCAGTCTGGAACAATATTTAATGCGCTTACAGCCTGACTTTGCTCAGGAAGTAACCGATATTTTGATGGAAGATGAAAGATTGACACTTCACAATTGGGAAGGGCAAAATATTTTTTCGAAAGGGAAACACGAAACTATTGCGCAATATGTTAATGAAACCATTATGTCTATGCGCTGGTATTTGGTAGATAGAATTATTGAAGAATTAAAAAGCTCCATAAAACCTGATAATTCAGATAATACGGAGCTTTTGTCAATGGTTGTAGATTACTCAAAACTTGTTAATTCGTTTTCGAAAAAACTAGGACGAGTAATGTCCAGATACCATTAAATGATCTCTAAGGTTTTAGCCTTATTAACTAAGTCAACTAAATTAGTAACATTTAATTTAGTTAACAATCTCAATTTGTAAGTACTGATCGTTTTTTCGTTCAGATTCAAAATTTTTGAGATTTCGTTGTTCTTCTTACCGTCACTTAAATAACGTAAAACCTCGATTTCACGATTTGACAGTTTTCTGTACAAGCGTTCGCTTTTGCTTTGTTTCGCAATCAAAGCCATGTTTTTGCGAACCGTTTCATTGATAATAATTTTTCCTTCGTGTACTTTAACAATAGAATGACCTAAAGTTTCAAGTTTTTCTGTTTTGTGTACATACCCGGATACTCCCGCCTTAATCGCATTTGGAGCATACATTTGTTCAGCCAAGTCACTAAAAATCACAATTTTTGTTTTTGGGAAATTTTTCAAGATCGACTTTACTTCAAAAATGCTCGAAAGACCTTCTAATTCTAGATCTAGAATTAAGATGTCGATCTCCTTCGTTTGAAGAATATCTCTTACCATTGAAAAGTTACCTACGTTGGCAACAATTGAAATTTGATCGTGGTCTTTAAAATAAGACTTTACGCCAAAGTGAGTCACAGGATGATTGTCTGCTAGACATACTTTAATCATAATTTTACTTTTTTAGAATTATTATCATGTTTTTTGGAGCTGTAAAATTAATAAATAAATTCTGTAATTAATCGCAGATAAATGTTAAAATGTATTATTTTAACGTTTTGGGTATTAAACAGACCGGAATCGGATCCATTTTATGCTTGTTGCTGGTGTTTAAATGTTTATAAATTTCAAAGACAGATTTTTCTCTCCCAATGTAGTCAGCTCCCGTATTTCCTGACTCTACGGCTTCCATTGCCCATTCCAGTTCATCATAACTTGCGCCTAATTGGTCCTCATCTGTTCGATTGTCGCCAAATAATCCATCGGTTGGTGCAGCAGTTAAAATTGACTCCGGAATGGCTAAAAATTGTCCCAAAGCGTATACATCAGACTTCATAAGGTCTGCAATTGGACTTAAATCGACTCCACCATCGCCATATTTTGTATAAAAACCTACACCAAAATCTTCAACTTTGTTTCCTGTGCCTGCAACTAATAACCCGTAAATTCCTGCTAAGTAATATAGAGAGGTCATTCTTACACGAGCTCTTGTATTAGCCAAAGACAAATTTACTTTTGCTAAATCGTCTGATTGAGGAACAGCACTTTTAAAAGCTTCAAATGTTGCGGTTAAATCAGTTTCTATATTAGTAACATTCGGGAAACGCTTTTTTAGTTGCTCAATATGTTCTCTGCCTCTTGAAACCTGGTTTGGAGCCTGATGTATTGGCATTTCTACACATAAGACTTTAAGTCCTGTTTGAGCGCATAAGGTCGAAGTTACTGCAGAATCAACTCCACCGGAAATTCCAATTACAAAACCATTTACTTTTGCGTTGTTAGCGTAATTTTTTAACCACTCTACAATGTAGGTATTTACTTTTTCTACTTGAATAGAACTTTTTTTAGCCATAATAGTTTAAGTTTTAAAATGCAGGGATGTATATTTGCACAAATATTTTTTAAGTATATGTTTACTTAAGTTGAGCAACACAAATCTAATTAAAATAAAATGAAAATATATCGCTTTGTAGTGGTTCTGTGCTTGTTTTTTTTATCATGTGATCAAAAAAGTAAGGTAGAAAAAGCCATTGAAGAAATTCCGGTTGATATTAAGGTAGAACGTTTTGATAAGGTGTTTTTTGAAACTAAACCGCAGGATTTAGCTGTGGTAAAAAAACAATATCCTTTCTTTTTCCCTGCTGGAAATGATGATAATATCTGGCTTAAAAAAATGCAGGATCCGCTTTGGAAAGAGGTTTATGCTGAAGTCGAGAAAAAGTACTCGGATTTTGAACCAGTAAGAGAAGAGTTTAACAATTTGTTTAAACACGTAAAATATTATTTTCCTGAAACTAAAACGCCAAAGGTAATAACTGTAATTGGAGAAATGGATTATACGGCTAAAGCCATTTATGCAGATAGTCTTGTTATAGTAGCATTGGAGTTGTACTTAGGAAAAGATCATAAGTTTTATGAGTTTCCGAATTATATGAAAGAGAATTTTGAAGAAAGACAAATCATGCCGGACGTAGTGTCTAGTTTCTCTTACCGAAATATTCCTGCTTTTCCTGATAAAAATTTACTTTCTCAAATGATTTTTGAAGGGAAGCAATTGTATGCAAAAGATTTGCTTTTACCAGATTACTCAGATGCTGATAAAATGGGATACACACCAGAACAAATAAAATGGTGTCAGGAAAATGAAAGTTATATGTGGCGCTTTTTTATAGAAAGTGAAATGCTCTATAGTGAAGATCCTAAACTAAACACGCGCTTTATTGCACCGGCCCCGTTTTCGAAATTTTATCTGGAAATAGATAATGATTCACCGGGAAGAGTTGGAGCGTGGATAGGATGGCAAATGGTTCGTTCTTATATGAAGAATAATAATAGTGTAACTTTGCCGGAATTATTAAAAACAAACGCAAAAGAAATTTTTGAAAAATCAAAATATAAACCTAAGAAGTAATGTCAGATACAGTAAACTCAGAAATTAGATTCAATATAGAATTAGATGAAAACCGTGTTCCGGAAAAATTATCATGGACAGCGAAAGATGGCGGAGTAGAAGCCGAAGAAGCAAAAGCCATTATGTTGTCTATTTGGGATAGCAAAGCTAAAGAAACCATGAGAATTGATTTATGGACAAAAGATATGCCGGTAGATGAAATGAAGATTTTCTTTCATCAGACTTTAGTAGCCATGTCAGACACCTTTAAACGTGCTACAGACGATGAAAAAATGGCCGATACAATGAAAGATTTCTGTGATTACTTTGCAGAAAAACTAGATTTGACAAAGTCATAAAGCAGTTAAACCAAAAAGCCCCAAATTTTAGAATAAAATTTGGGGCTTTTTGTATACAAGAAACTCACAACTCAAAATTGGCTGTTGTTTTTAAAAACTTCCTGATTTACGCCATCAATGTAGCTTAGTACTTCTTCTTTACCTGTTGATTCGGTTGCAGAAGTTACAAAGTAATGCGGCATTTCTTCCCAGTTGTTGGCATACATTTTTTTCTTGTAGGCAGCAATATGAGAATCTATCTTTGTTTTACTGATTTTATCTGCTTTAGTAAAAATAATGCAAAACGGAATTTCACTTTCTCCCATATAAGACATGAATTCAATATCGATAGTTTGAGCTTCATGACGAATATCGATTAAAACAAAAGCACAAACAAGCTGTTCTCTGGTTTCAAAATAATCTGTAATAAACTGTTGAAAAACAGATTTAGTCTTTTTTGATACTTTAGCGTATCCGTATCCTGGTAAATCGACCAAAAACCAATTGTTGTTAATCTTAAAGTGATTAATTAATTGTGTTTTTCCAGGTCTTCCAGATGTCTTAGCTAAGTTTTTATGATTGGTAAGCATGTTAATCAACGAAGATTTACCTACGTTTGATCGTCCGATAAAAGCATATTCCGGCAAAAAATCCTGAGGACATTTTGCAACTTCGGAATTACTGATAATAAATTCGGCGGTTGTAATTTTCATTTGTTTTGTTTTTAAAACCTCCTTGAAATCGAAAGTTAAGTGCTATAAATTCTTTTTAGTTAGCCATTCTTCAAGAATTGCATTAAATTCCTGAGGATGCTCCATCATAGCAGCGTGTCCACATTTGTCTATCCAGTATAAAGTGGAATTAGGCAATAAATTATTGAATTCTTCCGCAACATTCGGAGGAGTTACAGCATCGTTTTTTCCCCAAATGATGCAGGTTTCTACACTCATTTTAGGCAAATCTTTTGCCATATTATGTCGAATTGCACTTTTAGCAATCGTTAAAGTTTTTATTAGTTTGATGCGGTCATTAACCGTGGCGTAAACTTCGTCGATAAGTTCCGGAGTAGCAATTTTTGGGTCATAAAATACATCTTCAGCTTTCTTTCTGATGTATTCGTAATCGCCTCTTTTTGGGTAGCTGTCTCCCATTGCGCTTTCATAAAGTCCTGAACTACCTGTAATTACAAGTCCTGCTACTTTTTCAGGATATAATTTGGTATGGTAAAGTGCTATATGACCGCCTAAAGAATTGCCTAATAAAATAACTTTATCAAATCCTTTAAAAGTGATAAAATCTTTTACATATTTTGCAAAACTTTTTACGTTCGTTTTTAAGATACTCTGCGTATAGATTGGCAAATCCGGAATAACAACTTTGTATCCTTTCGTGGGGAAATATTCCGCTACAGCATCAAAGTTACTTAGGCCTCCCATTAAGCCATGTAAAATAACGATAGGAGTTCCTTCTCCAGCTTCATAATAGCTGTATTTGCCTTCTTTTTTGTAGTTCTTGTCCATTTAATTTAATGCCAATTTCATTTTGGACAAATATAGGGTTTAATAAATAAAAATGAATTTTTGATACCGTTTTTTAACTAGATTATTTTAGTAGAACTTATAAGTGGTTAAAAATCAGTCTTTAATGTTGCTTTTGATGAATTTTCAAAATGTTAAATTATTTGCGTAATGTGCAATTTTTTAAGAGAATGGCTGTGTATTTTTCGTAATACTTAAACAATAATGTTTTTTGGGTAATTAATATCTAAAGTATTGATAATCTATGAATTAATGATGATGCTCCAAAAGTGGTTAAACTTATTAACAAAGTGGTAATTAGTGGTAATTAGTGGTAATATTTTTTATATTTTTGCTGTGTAACATGCTAATACATTTTTCTTGAACACAATTGTTGGAACATACGAGTGTAAAGTCGATGCTAAAGGCAGGCTAATGATACCAGCCCCTTTAAAAAAGCAATTGGCTTCATCACTTCAAAACGGATTTGTTTTGAAGCGCTCTGTTTTTCAACAATGTTTAGAGTTGTATCCAATGGAAGAATGGGATCTCATGATGCAGAAAATCAACAAGCTAAATCGCTTTGTAAAAAAGAACAACGATTTTATCAGAAGATTTACCGCCGGTGTAAAAGTGGTAGAGATTGATGCATTAGGAAGATTATTGGTTCCAAAGGATTTGGTAGCATTTTCAGGTATTGCCAAAGATGTGGTTTTTTCATCTGCGGTTAATATTGTTGAGATTTGGGATAAGGATTTATATGAAAAATCAATAAGCGGCGAAGATATGGATTTTGCAGATCTGGCCGAAGAAGTAATGGGAAATATTAATGACGACGACAATGGAATATCATAATCCGGTTTTACTTCATCCTACAGTAGATGGCTTAAATATTAAGCCTGATGGAATTTATGTAGATGTTACGTTTGGCGGCGGTGGACATTCGAAAGAAATTTTGAAGCGCCTGGGACCAAACGGAAAATTATTTGCTTTCGATCAGGATGAGGATGCTCTTGCAAATGCATTGCCGGACGAAAGGTTTACTTTAATCAATGAGAACTTTAGATTTATAAAAAGGTTTTTACGTTTTCACGGTGTTAAAGGAGTAGACGGAATTTTAGCAGATTTAGGTGTTTCATCACATCAGTTTGATGTGCCGGAAAGAGGTTTTTCTACCCGTTTTGATGCGGGACTGGATATGAGAATGAGTCAAAAAAATGATTTAAATGCCTATCGAGTAGTAAATGAATATGACGAACAGGATTTACGTCGTGTTTTTTATGATTATGGAGAATTAAAGAATGCGCCACTTTTAGCGAGATCAATTGTAGAGGCCAGAGAGCAAAGGTTGATTAAAACTACAGATGAATTAAAAGAGGTTTTGGCGAAGTTTTTACCTGAGAGAATTCGAAATAAAGTATTGGCTCAGATTTATCAGGCGATACGTATTGAGGTAAATCAGGAAATGGATGTTTTAAAAGAATTTATCGAGCAGTCATTAGAAATTTTAAATCCGGGCGGAAGATTATCTGTGATCTCCTACCATTCTTTAGAAGATAGATTGGTAAAAAGATTTATAAAAAACGGAATGTTCGAAGGAGAACCGGAACGTGATTTTTTCGGAAATTTTTCAGTTCCCTTTAAAACCATCGGAAAATTAATTATTCCGGATGATGCTGAAATCAAAATCAACAACAGAGCAAGAAGCGCTAAATTAAGGATTGCAGAAAAGATATAATTAATAGGTAAGATGAAAGGTGGAGTATTTAGCATATTAAAAGCAAGATTTCTGTTAAACGATGATGCAGTAAAAAACTGGCGATTCATTGTTTTTATAATTCTGCTGGCAATAATAATGATTGCAAATACACAGCGATACGAACAAAAGGTTTTTGAAATCGCAAAGTTAAATAATGAGGTAAAAGAATTACGCTCAGAATTTGTAGATAGAAGATCAGAATTAATGAAGTTAAAAATGGAGTCTACCATATCGGATAAAATGCTTGAAAAGCAAATTTTTCCATCAACGGTACCTCCGGTTAAAATAGAAATTAAAAAAGAAGAAGAAAAAAGTTTTTTTAAAAGAATATGGCAGTAGACGATAAACATATATCCTACAGAATTTACCTCGTAGCAGTTTTCATCTTTTTGATGGCAATTGCTATTGTTGTTAAGTTAACCAATATTCAATGGGTGGAAGGTGATTATTACAGAAAACTGGCGAAACAGCGAACTGTTAGAAATTTCGTAATTCCGGCAAACAAAGGAAACATATATTCTGCTGACGGAAGTTTACTGGCAACTTCAATTCCTAATTATGAGATTAGGTTTGATGCAAAAGCGCCAAAAACAGAAACTTTTGAAAAACATATTAAAGCATTATCAGATTCATTAGTAACGGTCTTAGGAAAATCGGGCAGTTATTTTGAAAAAGAATTAAGAAAAGCTAGAGAAAATAAAAACCGCTATTATTTAATTGCCCGTAATCTAAGTTATACTGATTATGTAAAAATTAAAGGGTTTCCGCTATTTAATCTCGGTGCTTTTAAAGGTGGTATTATAATCGAGCAGGAAACCATCAGAAAACACCCGATCGGAAAAATTGCAGAAAGAACCATTGGTTATGACAGAATTGATCCTGCAACAGGAGTTGAAGTTGGAAAAGGAATTGAGTGGGCATTTAAGAGTTATCTGAATGGAAAAGACGGAAACATTCTGAAGCAAAAAATAGCAAAAGGACAGTGGAAACCTATTCGAGATGTTAATGAAGTTGATCCGCAGGATGGTTATGATGTGATCTCGACAATAGATGTTTTTATTCAGGATATTGCGCACCATGCTCTATTAAAACAATTAGAAAGCTATGAAGCAGATCACGGTTGTGTAGTGGTGATGGAAACGGAAACAGGTCATGTAAAAGCAATTTCGAATTTAGGAAGAGCAGAAGACGGATCGTATTATGAAACCACAAATTATGCAATAGCAGAATCTCATGAGCCGGGATCTACTTTTAAATTAGTCGATTTAATGGCGATTTTAGAAGATAAAGTAGCAGATACAAGTACTGTTTTTGACAGCAAAGGAGGAGTAGTTAAATATTACGGACGTTCCGTTCGAGATTCACATATAGGAGGTTACGGGAAAGTTTCGTTAGCACGCGGATTCGAACTTTCATCCAATACAGTAATGGTTCAGGCTGTTTACGAAAATTATAAAAACAATCCTTCAAAATTTGTAGATCATATTAGAGGTTTTGGATTGCATAAAACGCTGGGACTTCATTTTAAAGGAGAAGGAAGAGCGATTATTCCACATCCGGGAGATAAAAACTGGTCAGGAGTTTCACTTCCGTGGATGGCATTTGGTTATGGAGTTTCGGTTACGCCAATGCAAACACTAACATTATACAACGCTGTTGCAAATAATGGTGTCATGGTGAGACCGCAATTTGTGTCAGAAATCAAAGAGTGGAATAAAACTATTAAAAAGTTTGATGTTGAAGTAATGAATCCACAGGTATGTTCGCCGGAAACCTTAAAAAAGGTAAAAGCAGTTTTGCAGAATGTGGTTAAAAAAGGAACAGGATCTAAGCTGTATTCAAAAGATTTTTCCATGGCGGGAAAAACAGGAACAGCGATGGTGAACTATGGTAAAGCAGGGAGAGAAGGAATGTATTATGCTTCTTCATTCGTAGGTTATTTTCCTGCGGAGCATCCTAAATATTCTTGTATTGTGGTGGTTCATAAACCTAATACGGCAAGAAATAATTATTACGGAGCAGATGTTGCAGGACCGGTTTTTAAAAGAATTGCCCAAAAAATATTTACAGACGCACCATCAACAAATAAAATTAAAGAGTTAGATACAAAAATTCCGAAACAGGAAAATAGTTATAACGAATATTACGCTAAAGCGGAAAAGAAAACAAAACAGGTTCCGAATTTAAAAGGAATGCCGGGAATGGATGCAATTGCTTTACTTGAGAATCTAGGTTTAAAGGTAAAAGTAAATGGTATAGGGAAAGTAAAGAAACAGTCGTTAGAAGCTGGAGAAAACATTAGTAAAAACACAACAATAGTATTAGAATTATCGTGAAAATACTGAAAGACATATTATACAAAGTAGCCATTGAATCGGTAACGGGTTCGACTGAAATTGCTATACATAAAATTGATTTTGATTCAAGAAAAATTGAAGAAAATGATGTTTTTGTAGCAATTCGCGGATCACTTTCTGATGGTCATGATTATATAGAAAAAGCAATTCAGCTAGGTGCTGTGGCAGTCATTTGCGATGAATTGCCAGAGAATCCTGCAAAAGGAATTACCTATATTAAAGTAAAAGATACCAATACAGCATTGGCTTTTATGGCAGCTAATTATTTTGAAAATCCTTCAGAGAAATTAAAATTAGTTGGGGTAACCGGTACTAACGGAAAGACAACGATTGCATCGTTATTGTTTCAGTTGTTCCAAAAAGCCGGATTTAAAGTTGGTTTGTTATCAACTGTAAAAATCATGGTAGATGAAACAGAATACAAAGCAACACATACCACTCCGGATTCGCTGACAATCAATCATTATTTAAATGAAATGATCGAAGCAGGAGTAACACATTGTTTTATGGAAGTGAGTTCGCACGGAATTCATCAAAAGAGAACAGAAGCCTTGCATTTTGTGGGTGGAATTTTTACCAATCTTTCACACGATCATTTAGATTATCATCCAACTTTTGCAGAATACAGAGATGTAAAAAAAACATTTTTTGATTCATTGCCAAAAACAGCTTTCGCGTTATCGAACATTGACGATAAAAACGGACCTGTAATGTTGCAAAATACAGTAGCAAGAAAATTGACATACGCCTTGAAATCGTACGCTGATTTTAAAGCACAAATTTTAGAAAGTCAGTTATCAGGTTTATTGTTGAAAGTAAATGATAATGAAGTTTGGGTAAAACTAATAGGAACTTTTAATGCTTATAATGTTTTAGCTATTTACGGAACTGCTATAGAATTAGGAATGGATAGTCTGGAAGCCTTACGTTTATTGTCTGATTTAGAAAGTGTTTCAGGTCGTTTTCAATACATCGTTTCAGAAGGAAATGTGACAGCAATCGTAGATTATGCACATACACCGGATGCTCTTGAAAATGTACTTAAAACAATTGCCGATATCAGAACAAAAAACGAGCAACTAATTACGGTTGT
>Ga0247807_10001677_pt1 | contig 12790 bp, 12 predicted proteins | sample UWRJL074202C1_FD_179931 | JGI IMG/M metagenome (GOLD analysis project Ga0247807, IMG submission 179931) | Plant litter microbial communities from Arlington Agricultural Research Station in Wisconsin, United States - UWRJ-L074-202C-1 | ecosystem: Environmental > Terrestrial > Plant litter >...
CAGCTAAGGCTGAGACTAAGCAGACTGCTCCTAGTGCGAGTTGACTGTTGCTTATATTTAGGCAAAAACGGGCTCATATTATTCTTGTTACTGTCATCGCAAGGTAATATATCTCGAGCACCTTCTTACCACCTGTAAGATTCATTAATGTTATACAATGGTATCCACTGCGACGTAAAATATTTTGAGCATTGGATGATAAAAATCACCGTTCGATTCACAATGTTATATTTCTCACGCAAGGTATTATTTTTATTACTCATCAATAGTACGATTTCAAAATTCAAACTTTTTTTAACCTTGAAATAAAGCTTTTTATTTTAAGCTTTCCTCCTTTAATCGGTTACTTTTTTTATTTTTGAATTTTACATAATTGCTATGGTTGAGTATTTTTTATTTATACATATTCTACCCTAGTCTCGCCGTTTCCTTCTTCAGATTATTATTCTGAAGAAGAAGGGATATTATAACATATTATATTAATTGATTACCTTTAAATATTGTATTTGTTTATCAGTCAAGCTTTTTCCCTTAAAAATAAAACACGTTCAGGGTCTAAGTGTTCCATATTCTGTAGGTTGGTGTGAACTTCCTTCCATAGCGCATACCCTACAGCTTTTTTAGTGATTAAATTAAACCTGCAGAAATAGGAAAATACGCTAGAACAGGCCTGAAGACCATTAAGTCTATATTCATACACGTCTTTTACAAAATGGGGCTCAACTCTCCCTCCTTTAAATAGTATGGCTAGATGGTTTAAAATAGGAAGATTAATTTCACCTTTTTGAGCTATGAGAAATCTAAATCTAAACGCTACAGAGTTAGACAAAAGAGAAACAGAAAAACAACCCTCAGCATCTGTGAATCCAGCTAATCAACTATTAGTCAGATCAGGTAAAATAGTAGAAGCCACAAAAGAAATTGCATTTAATCTTATCCTTCCTTGTGCACACCAGATATTAAAGCCGTCTATGAAAATTTTGAATTGTTTTTGTCTACTAGGAAAAACCAAATTACCATTAAATAATGAAATGACCAGTTCAATTTGCAATTTAGTTTGACAAACAAACCGACTAGTTGTGACAGATTGACTAATAACTTTACCAAAGCCCAATGTTTCTTGAATTCATTCCAGTGTTCTTATGTCACTAGTAGATTGAGTTATTACAAAAGCCAAATCACCTCTTTTATTTACGATAAACGAACCATCTCCTTCAGTAAATCCTATCAGCCAAGTTAAGAATTCTTTAGAAGGCAAAGGTCTCTCGCCGTACAAAGCTTTATATTTAGTGTAAAACAATGTGAAATCAAAGCTAATATTTGGATCCTTAGTTGTAGTTAAAGAAGTTAGGTTCTTTGTTAAGACGAAGTCTATGATTGTTTTCTGTATGCCATAAGCTAAACTAGGGTAGCACAAACTTATTCGGATCTGGCTCGAGCCAGACCCTAGTGCTAAAGAGATAATAAATAGCGTTTCACAACCTACCTTCATGGGATTAAGTAGATTTAAAAAGAAAAGATGCTGATATAAAATTGGATCTCCACCACCTGCTGCTTCAAAGAAGGAAGTGTTGAAATTACGATCGGTAAGACATGTATAACGGTTAGTTAAGGCTTCCGGCAGTGGGTCGCACAATTAACCAAGCTCTTTACCCATCTCAGGGAAGGTTGAGCCCATAACGCCTTCTTTCGTCGGCTATTGGAGTACACCTTAAATCAAAATGAAGTACAAAAATATGCCTGCCCTTTTGTGGATTGCCATGTGTCGAATTAGTCAGAGTCTGTAAATACAGACTCTGACTAGATTTGACTTGGCAATCCGCAAAAAAGAATGTCCCCCTCCCCTTTTATTATTATTTATAATAATAAAAGAGACTCCCCTTACTCCTCTAAACCTTTTCTTTTGGTTTTTAATTAATCACAAGAACAACTAGAGTTTCTCTCTGGTCTTAATTGACGAGCTTCTTTTTTTGTCTTGTAGCCTTAAAGGCTGCATGATTAAAATAATAAAGCGTTAGCTTTATATTTTAACATCAGGTATATCTGATGCAAAAATTTAGAGCGCGCTAGCTTAATTTTTAAAAACAAAAGTTTCTGCATATCGCGCCCTGAATTTAAAATCTAGCTCTAGGTCTTTGTGGCGGAGCCCACTAAAGTTAATTTGGCTGCATAGCCAAATTGATTTTTTGATTATTAACCCCAAAACTAGAGAAAAATATTAGAATAAGGTCAAGAAAAGATGAGAAAAAAAAAGAAAAAGGAGGGGTATGCCTTCGGAATTTGAAATTTGAAATTTCGGAAGCTAACCTTCGCTAGGGAGAGAAGGAATTTATTCATATGGAATAATTTGTAATTTTTTTTGATTAACCACCGTCTACTCTCTGCTCTTTTACACAATCTAAAGGTTCTAGATTACGACTTATCGGATTCTTCCGAATTCATCTTCTCCACTAACACTCTAGTTAAGTGATTTAGATCCGCGATCACCCATTCGATCTTGAATTGGATCAATCCCCCTAGGTTTTCACTATTAGACAACCCATTACGGTTATCCTGGAAGTAAACCTTTTAGTTTACGACTAAGTACTAGAGGGCTTTAGGACTTCCCCGGAGTTTGGCGATTGTTGCCTACACCCTCAGCACCACCCGAGGTCTAAGCATGGTAATAGCCTTTTAATTACTTCCTACTCAGCCCAGCCCGCTCGGCCCTACCTTTTAGATATTAGCCAGGCAGACTGCCCACCGTCTTCCATATGCATAATATGGAAGCTTGTTGACTCACGAATCTTAAGACCATGATGCTTAATAAGCACCTAATGTGAATACTCACCAATTTACATTGGTGTTTGGACTATATCTTATTTATACATTTCGTAAAAGTTTTGTAAGTGATCTCAAACGAATTCAGTTCTTCGATCATTCATATTATTTTTGATTTCATTTATAAGGGTTTTACCTGCCTCTGTTTTATGTTTTTTCTCTTCAATAAGCTTCATGACTCTAAAACAATCTTGACTATTTAAAAATTTAGAACTAAAAAGAGGATATATACTAAGATAAGAACATAATATTTTATTAGATTCTAAACTACTAATAAAAACTACGTACTGGTTTTTACTTTTACAATAAGCCTTACTTCTTTCTTTTAATTCTTTTTGTAAAAACTCTGCTAATAAAACCATAATCTCTTTTTTACTGTATCCCTTTGTAGAAAGACATGCTTGAACCAATTCAAACCCACAAGAAACTGTAGTGTTATTAGATCTTACAAAAAAATGGCCATCACTATCAATAAAGCCAGATAGTCAAGAGCTAGAAGACAGAGGAGTTTGATCTAATTTTTGTTTCACAATATTTAAACCAGGAAAACGATTATTTAAAAAATCAATAAGTAAATGAAAATCCTTAATTTTAACTGTTTTAAATTTACCGTTTAATAAGTTGACTAACATTATTAAACTTTCATAGCTATTAATTGTGAGTCTACAGGAGTTATTACTTTTGGTTTTAGTGATCGACCCAAAACCTAAAGTTTTTTGAATAACCAATGCTAAAGCTAGGTCCCTTATATCAAAGGATATTTGGATTGAAGGATAGTATAGTTTGCCTAGGGGTGACCTCTCTCTTTTAGGTACAACTATTGAACCATCTCCTTCTATTAGACCAGCTAAATAGTAAGCAAACTCAGGATTTAATTTTGCTTTATTTAATGCATTGAAATCAACAGTAATACTATGATAATTTCGTTTAAGAATAACTGACAAAGCTATACGAACAATAAATTTTGGCGTACAGTCTCTGAGGATCCTTAAAGAGCTATGACTAATTAAGTTTCCTGCTGATTGTCCTAGACATGTAAATATGTCTAGCAGGTTCCAGCATACAGCCAAATTTAAAGCCGGCACTATCTTCCCCTCTAGTGGGATAACTTCCTGCTCCTTCAAATTAGAAAAAGGAATTGGAATTTCGATCGGGAATATATAAGTTGTGGCACCGGCTAGAACTGGGAGAGATAGTAATAGTAATACTGCTGTGATAACAACAGCTCAACCGAACAATGCTAGTTTGTGCAATTTGATACCAGGACTTCTCATGTTTAAGATAGTCGTGATAAAATTCATTGCTCCGAGAAGTGAGCTGACTCCTGATAAATATCGCCATAGACGCAATCGGTTTTTAACCCAACAGCCCCGGCACAGATCCGTACATGCGACTCTCGCCGCATACGGCTCTTTGGTAAAACAAACCACACGTTTGTAAATATATTCGTAAATTAGTAAAACCTGTTAACACTAAGGTATACAGCCTACCCCTAGTATTTTAGGATATTTACTAATTTTACCCCAGCGCAAGGACGCAAGCACGCAAGCTACCCCCTCTTTTTATTTCTTTAACATCTTATAACTCCTATTCCTCTATCTTAAATGGAAATTAGAAAATTCTAATAGAGAAAGGAAGATAACTAAAGAAAAAGAATAAATTTACTAGGGTTAAAAGAAACATGTTGTCTACATATAGCCAGACAAACAATGGAAATATATCCGAAGCGAGCTTCGAATAAGCCTAACTGACAAACCCAAAGAAAGATAACCAATAACAAACTTAACTATTTAAGACCCTATGTCGAAGGTGCTTAACTACAATTGAACCCCCACCAGTACCGCCTCTATTTATACTATAACTGAACCCAACTCTATGACGCTAAGACAGGCGAGCCTGAGAATGAGCTAGGTTTTATCCTTAAGACTTAGTATATAAGTATCACCCAACAATTTACCAGACTCGATACGTCTTTTTATCGTATCTCTAGAGTAACCCAAAGTATTCATAACTGTAATCAAGCTAACATATTCAAGAACCACACCAGTCTTAACATTAGTTACTATGACCCTAGTCCCTACTTTTCCCTTTGCCGCTGCACTCATTTTGGCCCGAGTTGCTTCACTGTGTGTTTTACCTAATCTAGTCGCACTCATTTTAGCCCGAGTCTCTTCGCTATGCTTTTTCCCTCTTAGTTTGGCCAAAGTTTCTTCACTATGTTTACGACCCCTTAGTTTAGCCAGAGCCGCTTCACTAAGTTTACGACCTTTAGCCACAGCACTCATCTTGGCTCGAGTCTCTTCGCTGAGTTTACGACCTTTTAATGCTGCACTAAGCTTGGCTCGAGTCTCTTCGCTAACTAATCTACCCCTTAACTTAGCCAATGTAGACTCACTTAATTTTACACCCCTCATTTTGGCTAATGTAGCTTCACTATGCTTACGATCTCTCAATTTAGCAAGAGTCGCTTCGCTAGGTTTTCTACCCAGTGACGCAGCACCTATTTTCTTTCGCGTTTCTTCACTATGCCGACGACCCTTCATTTTGGCTAGAGTCGCTTCACTGTGTTTTCTACCCGACGATGCTGCTCCTATTCTTCTCCGAGTTACTTCACTGCGTTTAAGACCCGTTAGTTTGGCTATAGTTGCAGCACTATGTTTAAAGCCTAATCAAGAACCTGCTTTAGGATTAAGGTTATAATCCACACCGATATTAATTAAGCTGTCTATGTAATGCTGCTCTTGACTTGTTACATTTTCAGGGGCACATGTATCAAGTATCACTAAAATAAAATCACCTAAACCATTTTTTTTAAGACTACTATAAATAGCACTTCTAGCGCCAGGTAGGATAATCATATCGTTGATTCTTAAGTAATAACGTAGTCTTTTACACAAATCTATACTACTTCCCACGTACCGCTTCCCATTTTTTTTATTAATAAGACAGTAAGTCCCCGAACGATTCTTATTCTCACGCAAAATCTTTGCTTGATCACACCCGAGGTCGTAAGTTGCTACCGGTCTTTTACCGCGTAAATCTTTAAGCAATTTTTTATAATACTTGTTTGACATCTTTTTTTTTTTTATTTTTAATATTTATTTTTTTATAACTGTTTAGTGTATTATCATGTTTATAATCTTAATTTTATTTAATCTACCCTTTTATAATTAAATTTTGTAACTTCGCTATCTGAAATTCGGCGAGATCTCAACCTTCTTTTATCTAAAATTTTCTATTAATTAATTCTATTAATATCCTATACATCATAGATGTATAGGGAATTAATAGATTTAATAGACAATGTTAAATAAAAGAAGGAAAAAGAAATTTCTATGCCCGGCTTGATAGCTTACGCAGGATAAAAGAAGGCAGAAAAGGGAGGACTTACTTTTGTGATGATATCATCACAAACAAATTGAACAACCTCTAAGAACCTTGGATTTACTCTCCTCTCCACCTTTTTCTAAATTCTGTGTGGTCTTTTCTTTATTGTAATACCTTGTCTATCAAAGATAAATAGGGTATTACAATTAAAAGATAGAAAACAGAAGTTAGAAGAAAAAAAAAGAGAAAAATAAATAGTGTAAATTTACACGGCAAAAAAATTAATTATATTATAAACTAATGAAACAAAACGGGTTTATAATTTGAGAAGTGGAAATTATAAAACCCTGGAGTGTGAAAGGATATAAGCTAGTAGGGGTTGAGCTATTTAATTAGGGTACTAGATAATAAGATGTAGTTAATTCGTCCCTCTCATTGACTTTACTCACTTTACTTTAATTTATATTTATCTCCCTCTATCTATCATTTTAACTTCTACCTTAGATAGATGGGAATTAAAAATACTAATAGAGAGAGGGAGATCAATCAATTTTCCTCTTCACCACTATTTGGCTCAAAATAAGGATTGTCCTGTAAAATAAATATACTACATGGCATTCCAAATTTTGCCCGCCTTTTTAAATTCTGCGTTCTGCTGTTTATAACCCATTAATTTTCTAAATATCTATGATAGTTAGGGTATTAATAGATTTAATAAATAACAGAAAGCAGAAGTTAAAAGAATACTAATGGGGGGAGAGGGGCAAGGAAAGTAGAAAGGAATAAGGGTGAGTTTAACTAATCATTATTTTAATAAGAGATATAGGACTTGAACCTATGGCCTTTCGTGTGTAAAACGAGCGCTCTTCCACCCTGAGCTAACCTCTTACTTTATATGTTTATATATTTATATATTTATATATTTATATATTTATGTCTATTACTTTTATTAAATACCATATTTATTGGCTCATATCAATACCCTACACATTTGGTTTTTTCTTATCTCCCTCTCTATTAATAAATTTTTGCAATTCCTTATTTTACCCTGCCGTTTCCTAGCTTTTGTCTTAAAGACAAAGCAAGGAACGGAAGGGTGAAATTTAGCGGAGCGATCCCCTTTTTTTTTAGTCTAGATTCACACGTATGCCACTGGAATATATTCGTATCTAAATACATAAAACAGGAGGGATATCTATCTTCCTCCCCCCCCCCCGTCTTTGATAGGAACTAGAAAATATTAATGTAGAGAGGGAGATGTAAATTAAAAAAAGATTCGCGGTAGCCCAAGCTAGGTAGAAAACTTTTCCTAATATCTTGCTTGGAAAAAAGGGGCTCTACGTCTACTATCTAGTAAAGCTTGTCGTTTAAGATACACATTAGGCTTAATACGAAAACTATTTTCAACCAGTTCCTTTTCGGGGTTCATGGTGTCTCAGGTAATATCTGAAACCAGTTTTCGTAATTCAGGGACAAATTTTATTTCTTTCCCTGTCACCGGTTTAATAGAGTCTTTACCCATACTTTTAACATGCAAGGTAGCTCACCTGCCGTTAACTTTATGGTGCTCAATTACCTGACTTCCATATTTATTACCGAACTTTTTCCAAAGATACATTAAAGTTCTTTTGCTGCAATAATGATCTAAGTGGGCACGCAAACCATATTGTTTTCCTCCTATGTAGTAGTTAGACCAACCTAAAAGCAACTGACTCAATTCCTTAACTATTTCACTTACTTCTTTAGAGGCCTCTTGAATGCTTGTTATTCTTCGGATATCCTCTCTCAGTTTTTGTGTAGCCTTTCGCGAAGGATAGACATAGACACCTAACCAATCAGATAATCTAAGAGGTCGATTTTTAGGGGCCCGGATCATTCAGTTCGGTCTTTTTGGTTTAATTAAATGGAATGTTCAGCCGAGAAAATCAAATATGGACCCGATAACTCAAGGAATAATTTGTCATTGTGCTATGCTTATGGTCAAACCACGTTCCCCCAAAAAGCTTTCTAAAGTTTGCATTACTGGATTTACGAGTTTACCATTAGCCACACCTATTATAAATTTATTCGTATATCGAACCACTCATATAGTGTTTTCACCACCGATTTCGATTAGAGCCTCCTCTAGCCCATCTAGTATTCAGTTAACTAGTAATGGAGAAAATATTACCTCATTAGTGAGAATACCTTGATTTATAGGGGTGGGTTTATCCAAATCTGGCCTAGTAGATTGACATATTACTGTAAGCAGACCCTCGAAACCTTTTGGCATGGGCACATTGTTTGCAAGTCATTTATGGCTGACCTTTTCTAAAACCCCCTCAAATGATAAAACAACATTTATAATATGCTGTGTATTGTTGACCAAATCTTGCTGTAAGGGTTTATTAGCTTCAACCTTTAGCCGCCTGTTAGGTTGGGTAAATAGCAAATTTTTATGTATATCAACTCGATTAGCCACTACACTAACCGCTTGGTGGGCCGTCCTTCCTATCCTAAAGCCAAAAGAATGTGGATCACCCAGCGGCTCCATATAACTTTCCATTACTAGATTTACAAGTACAAGAACTGCTCTATCTCTAATGGTAAGGATACCTTTTTTTTGTTCCGGCCCCTCCAGCCCCTCCGGCCCCACACCAGAATTTAGTCTAAGAGGAGTTTCCATTTTTTTTACAGGCTCAGGGTTAAAATTTTGTAGTTTAAAGTATTTAAGTTCTTTTAATAAAAAGAATTTTAATTTGTTATTATCTTCTAGGCCTTTTTTACGATCCTCAAGGACATATTCCAGAGGATCACTCACCATTTTTGAATATTGCGCCTTAAGATCCTGAAGAAAGGCTTTTCCTTTGGGGCTTTTAAGATGTCTTCTTAATAGTTCTCTTTCAGTTAAATTTTTCTTTCCTTTTCGTCTGATAGCTTGGTCAGTTTTTCCTTTAGATAGGTTGATCATTGACTTCAGTCTAAGAATTTTTCGTTGGAGGATGTGATTAGCCTGATCCAAAGAATCCACTGCGGGTACTGGCACAAAAGATCTCCCATCGACACCCGCGCAAGTGGAAGCTGGATTAAGCGAAAGTAGCTCTATTGCGGCAATCCTTCAAACTAAAGAGGAAAGGTAAAACCCTGATTCCTCCATTAGTTTTACCCATTCTTCCGACTGCATAGTTTTACCCCTATGCTTATGATAAGATACGAATATATTAGCACTTTTCATCGATATTTCCTTTAGTTTATCAAAGATATATTTATTGACCTTCAAGCGAACGTTTGTATCATCCATAGGTCAAATATTCTTTTCCAATCGCGAAAGAATTAAATTATTTAAGTAATTTAAGTATTTTGCTGCATCCTCTTTCTCTCTCAAGGCTTCGCCCTGAGTTGGAAAGGGTCGTTTTTTAGCGACCTGTTCTAAGACTTTTTCTCCAGGGTTTTCACTAATAGATTTATTTTTAGAGTAAATCGGTCGTTTAAAACCCTTTCCACGAATCTGACTCGAACTACTTGTATGAAAATATCGACGATTTACCATCCCCTTATTAAGGAGATCTAACCTTTCCCTGTTAGAGACTTTGTTTAATAAACCCTCTCTACTAGCGTGAACTAGCTCTTGAGGGCGTTTACATATCAATACAGTGAAAAGGTTGTTCCGTCATTCAATTAGCAGCCTTACAATCTTTATAAAGAATGTATCTTTTTTCTGTATTTCTTTGTTCTTGTCGCCTATACCCCATTTATTTTTTATTGACTTCCCCTCGATTTTCCGGGTCTGGCCATACTCGCCAGCCGGAGGGGTTAGCCTATTAGAGCTTTTTACAAACACTCTGTTTTTGTATTGAGGGTCGACAGCCAGTAGAAAGTGCTTTTCTACCAAACAACTCCAAAGAACGTAGGCTCCCATATATAAAAAAAAATATATACCCTCTACTGAGGTCTTGCTTAGGTATCTATCAATGACTAATCGAGTCACAAAATAGCAACTAAATGAACCGTAAACCGCACGTAATCCAAAAATAGCTAAGTCTACACTTGCACCGCTATGACTTTGGATTCCAGCTAATGGTGGGTAGAGAGTCCACCCTGTCTTTTAAATAAATATTTTTAAGTTTCATCATTACTATTCCTAATCTAAATAGTGTAAAATCTATTTAAAGAATCTCAATTAAATTGAGTTCTTAAGGTATTCATGCTATTTTTTAGGTAAATTAAACGGGTTGTCCCCTCTATAGTTTTATACTTTTTAGACATCCTTAATTCATGTATTTCACATCAAGATAAATAATCTTGATGTTTAGAACTAAATAAAGGAAAGTTTGATAGATAGTTTATAAGAATTTCGCAAGAAGATTTTTTATTTGTTTTAACTTCATATGTTGTTTCAATAAAATTTGTTTTAATTCTTTTTATTGAAGTCACATTTTTAACATCCAGAAATTCTCTAATTTTATCCATCACATCAAAATTAGAATTCTTTTCTGTAGGCTCACTGTCACTTTTACCGTATGTTGTTTTTTGAGAAATCCTCATGTAATGCTTTACTAAACCGGCTACACCCTCTGAATTTAAATAAAAAAGACTGTAAAAATTACCGTCTGCCTCTAAGAAACCAGATAACCAGGGATTATCCCCTAGGTTACTATCATCCAAACCTAATTTAGTTATTTGTTCATTTTTCAGTGATGGCGATGTAGTTACTGATCTAGTATTTAATCAATCTATCAATCTATGTAAAGCTTCTATTTTAGGAGTCCGCATTTTACCATTAAGAAGTACAGCAATGACCCCAGACATCATGCTTTTATTTGTTTTTTTTATCATGCACCATAAAATACGCATGGTTGGCGGTGCCACACAGCACTCGCACTTACGCAGATTAGGCAATACACCTTTGTTTATTTTAGGCTTATACTAGTTAGCGTTTTTGACCGGTCGAGAAAACGCTAACTATGCCTACTCATTATTTAACTAAACCCTAGGTCAAGGGTCAGCCTAGCGCATCCTCTACTTTAGTGCCCCCTCTTGGGAAGTCATCTTTACTTGAATCAAGTAAATGCGGATAAAGTAGATTGGATAATGCTAGTGGCATCAGAGTTGACGATTTGAAGCTAACAACTTCAAAAGATGGTGGGGGCAACCCTTAAACTTACTTAGCCCACACACTATAAGGGGGAATTACGACCATATTGCCTATATTACCCTTCCCGATTAACCCCATAGTTCAGGCGACCCCCTCTTCATTTAGTTGCTTACGACTAGATTGAGTCCACCTTTTATGGAACCCAGGGACAGGTGAGAAACCTACTTCCTGTTTCCTGCACTACGAGTCACCCTATCCATATCTCTTTGGTGTGCCTCCTAGGAGTAGTTATTTCCTATCTCAATCTAACCCTAAATCTTTACCATCCTTTGGAAAATGTTATTGTTATTGGCTATTTGGACCTTAGCACCAGGATCGTACTAGGGCCCAACGACACCCAACCAACTCAAATCCAATATCTTCATGAGAATAAACGGCGCACTAACAACGTCAACGTATAAAACATGATTTATAATTCAAAGTCTGTACTTTTACAATTAAAGCTCAGATATCTGGAATCTACCTTGGAAAAGTTTTTTACTTTTTATATAATTTCTAATCGTATTATGATTTGTATCAAGCTCTTTGGCTGTCTTACGAATAGAATCATACTCTAAAGTCTCCCCTGTGAAAGTATCGGTAACTACAACCTTATTACCAGGAACTGGGTCTTTTAGTCTATTTGACTGAATAACACTCAGTTTTGCCTTAGTCTCTTCTGACAACTTTCTATTCATGGAAGCAGCACTCAATTTTGCTTTAGTCTCTTCTGTATGATTAAATTTTCTACCTACTGCAGCCTTACTGTATTTAGCTTTTAATTCATCTGTACGGTTAGAAGCACTTGCACTCATTCTTGCTTTACTCTCTTCTGTGTGTTTATAACCGAGATTTGAACCTCCAGACTGTAAAATATTGTATTCCGGCTTTAAAGTCTGAATGTAGAATGTCTCTCTTTCAAGTAAAACAGATACATCACAGTACTCTATAACTTCTAAGCGAAATTTGGAATAACCATACTTAAGCAAAGCTCTGCATATGCGGCTAGACTTAGCCCCACTAGATAGATAATTTATATTAAAGTAGTTCCTAAATCTTTGTGTGATGTTAACACTAGACCCCACATAAGATTCTCCCGTGTCAATATTAATAATACGGTATATTCCTGACTTTAATTTATTATCATTAAGAATAGAAAGCTTGAGAGTATCCATGTTAGAATAGCTCAATAAAGGAACTAGACACATACTCACAGATGTATCATGATGAAACAGGGTATATGTCAACCCCTCCCCTAGTTTAAACCAGAGGGTTATGCAGCCCAGGTCCACAAAGGACCTGGGTATATGAAAGATGCCCATTCGGCCGTGCTTATAAATCACTAAGGCCTACGATTGGCACACTTGTCAAAATGACCAGTTTTGACCTTGCTCTAAGCTTCCTCCCCCCCCCCCCTCACTCCTTGTGCTTGCTTAGATATTCATGATCAATACGTTCTACCAGAGATGATCAAAGCTGCAACAAGTTTTTTTATATGTGGTGTCTTTAAACACCCCATATATTAAAAAT
>Ga0247807_10001679_pt1 | contig 12777 bp, 19 predicted proteins | sample UWRJL074202C1_FD_179931 | JGI IMG/M metagenome (GOLD analysis project Ga0247807, IMG submission 179931) | Plant litter microbial communities from Arlington Agricultural Research Station in Wisconsin, United States - UWRJ-L074-202C-1 | ecosystem: Environmental > Terrestrial > Plant litter >...
GTCGCTCACGGTTACGTCGATGCTCTCGATCGTGAGCTCCGTGTGAGCGAGCAGCTCGGAAAAGACTCGTTGACGCACGGTCTCGGCGAGCTCATGCACGGGGCCAGAGAACACGACGCTGATGGTCAGATACACCCGGACCGCCGCCCCCGGCACGGTCACGTCACCGTCGAGGGAGCACGACCCAACAAACACTCCGTCGACCGAATCGCCCGCAGCCCGCACCAGTTCGCGCACCGCACCCTCGGTCACGGAAAGTGATGTTCTAGGGTCGGCCGCGGTCAACGGGATGTCTCGCCCGGCACGAACCTCTCGACTGATCGAGCTGAGCAGTCCGCGGAGCCAGTTCTCCTCAATCTGAGGCTGCTCGCGCGCATCCTGCTCAAGCAAAGCGCGAGCCATCGACCCGATTCGCTCCATGGAGGCAAGCATCGCCTGGCACTCGGAATTGCTGTCGATCGCTGCTATCGCGGGGCTTCGGCCACTGTCGAGATACGCGCTCAGGTCGTCGAGGGTGTACCCGGTGCCGCCTATTCCTCCTGGCTCGATGTCTTTCGTCATCGCCACACCTCCATTTCTTTCACAACCGTGGCTCTGGCTCGCGCGAGCTTGCCGCGCACCGTCACGGTCGTCATGTCTAATCGCTCGGCGATTTCCTCATAGCTGTAGCCACCCATCTCCTTGAGCACCCAGCACTGCCGCTGCCCTTCCGGAAGCGCCGCGAGCACGGCCGACAATGCCTCCATGCGAGACGAGGCGAGCGCGCGAGTCTCGGGCGCCGACTGGCCGTCATCCTGCAGCTCTTCGTCAAGTTCGTCTGATGGACGTCGGGAGCGCAGGATGTCTGTCGCCTTGCGGGAGAGGATGCTCGCCATCCACGACCGCACCTTGCTCGGTTCCTGGAGAGAGTCGAGCTGGTTCCAGACCGTGATCAACGCATCCTGCAAAACATCGTCAGCGTCGGCGACCGAGCCCGTCAACCGGATCGCGAATGCTCGCAGGTAGGGGCCGTGACGTCGCACGAGAACCTCGAAGGCCGTGGCATCACCCTCGGATGCGCGCTGGGCGAGGATCGCATCACTCGCGGAGTCGAGAGCAGCCATCTTCACCTCACAGCTTCTTCTCAGGATAAAAAACGAATTACACCGTGACGTTCTGCCGCCTCGCTGCGTCTGACAAGTAACAACGATAAACGGCTCCCGCTACCGGGAGTTGACCATAAGGAGAAATCATGGCCGAGAAGTCCACCATCATCGACACCGCTGTGGTTGCGGGATCCGCGACGGGTAAGACAGTGATCGTCGACCCCGTAGTCGCAAAGATTGCCGGAATCGCCGCACGTGAGGTGCCCGGCGTATTTGCTCTCGGCGGCGGTGCCGCTCGCATGGTGGGTGCCATCCGGGAAGCGATTAGCGGCGCCGACCTGTCGCAGGGCATCAAGGTCGAGGTCGGAGAGACGCAGGTCGCCGTCGACATCACCATCGTCGTCGAATACCCGCAGCCCCTTCAGCTCGTAGCCGCCGAGGTACGCACCGCTGTAGCGGTCGCAATCGAGCAGCTCATCGGCATGGAGGTCGCTGAGATCAACGTCACCGTCTCCGACGTACACATCCCCGGTGACGACGCCGTCGAGGACGAGGCTCGCGTTTCATGAACGGCACGCTAGTGGGCGCTGCGGCGGGGGCATTCCTCGCGGTCGTCGGCCTCGTCTTCGGATTCTGGGGCTTCCTTCTCGTGCTCGTGTTGGGCGGCCTCGGCGCCCTCCTCGGTGCCGTAGTCAGCGGTCGACTCGATGTTCGAGCGGTTGCGGAGGCGGCGCGGGGTCGCCGGAGCGCCTGATGATTGCCGGCCGTGTGTCGGTGACGCCCCGCGCGCTTGAGTCAGTTGCGCGTGGCGTCGCCGCCGGGCACCTCGGCGTCGAGGCTTCGCGGGTGCGAGTTCAGCTGTCGGACAAGCAGGGATTGCTTGCGGTAGCGATCGCCGCCCCGCTGCGCTCGGCACCCTTTACGGGAGCGGACGCTGTGGGTCTGGTCACACAATCGGAGCACGCTCGAGCGAACATCGCACGCGATGTCGCCACCCTCGTGGGAGCCCAGGTCGGAACGGTATCGCTTCGCGTTACCGGAATTGACATCGTCGAAACACGGAGAGTTTTATGACTGACAACACGTACCGCAGGATTCTGCGGCGCGAGCGGTTTAGGTCACGCTCGGCGAGCGTGTCCATCGCGCTCGGGCTCGTGGCACTCGGTGCCGCCTATGTTGCCGTCGAATGGGTTCTCTCATTCCTCGGCCAGCGCGCCCTACTGATGTCCCCTCAGGCCGCGGTGGATGGCGTGAACTCGCCTTCCGTCTGGGGCGTCACCGCAGCGGGCACGGCCATCGCCCTCGGGCTCGTGGTGCTGTTGCTCGCACTCATCCCGGGCCGTCGCGCCCGCCACACGCTCCCCCATGATCGCTTAGCGATAGTGGTGGACGATGCCGTGCTCGCGAGCGCGATCGGACGAGCGGCTCGCACGGAGGCATCCGTGCCCGCTGACCGCGTGCGCACCACCGTTTCTGCCCGCCGAGCCCTCGTAGCTGTCACGCCTTCGAGTGGTATCGCGGTCGATAAGCCAAGCGTGCAGGCGGCCACCGAGCGCCTGGCTGCCGATCTCGCTCCCGTGCCACCGTTGCGCCTTGCGGTGTCGGTGCTGCCCTCCGGGGTGGTGGGCTCATGAGCGCCAGCAATCGTCCGCTGAACCGCATTCTTCTCGCGCTCATTGGACTCGCGAGCATCGCCGCCGGTGCTTGGATCGTGCTGCGCGCCTATCCTCAGCTCGTGCCGGTAGTGGCGCTTCCCGAGATCGCCCTGCAGCCCGATGCACTCACCACCACGATCGTGGTCGCTTCGGCAGTGCTCGTGATCGTTCTTGCGCTCGCGTGGATACTCACGCGTGGCGGCGGCAAGACCCGTCGCCTACTGCACGACTCCCACGACGATGGGTCGGTGGAGTTCGATGTGGCTGTGGCCCGCGACATCCTGACTGCTGCGTTGCAGCGCCGGCCCGATGTGCTCTCGCTCCACGTGTCGTCTCACACCGTTCGCTCGACGGGAGCGCTCCGAATAACAGTCGCGGTTCGACAGGGATGCGATCTCCCCCGCCTGCGGGACGACGTGGCTCGAGCCATCGAGCAGTTCGATCGGGCCGTAGAACGAAGGATTCCGGTGTTACTTCACGTGACATCCGGAGTGCGTGCGAACTTTGCACGCGAACAGCGCGTCGCCTAAACGGCAACGCAGAACTACAACGAAAGGAGCTTCATCATGGGAGCTGACGACAAGATCAAGAACGCCGCTGAGGACCTGATCGGCAAGGGCAAGGAAGCCGTGGGAAACCTCACCAACAACGACAAGCTCGTTGCTGAGGGCAAGGCCGACCAGGTCAAAGCCGCGGCGAAGGACACCGTCGAAGACGCCAAGGATGTCTTCAAGAAGTAGCAGTGTCGACGAGCCCGGGAGGTGAGCCTTCCGGGCTCGTTTGTCTATCAGGGGTGATCGATGAGCGCAGAAACCTCGACCGAAACGAGGCCGAGCGTGCCACGGATCGCCTGCTCGAGCACCTCCTCTGGCTCACCATCAAAGTGCCACTCGCGAGCGACCACGCGTGCCGAGGTGTGCACGGCCGCGAACACCGTGCCCGGCGGATGCCCCTCAGTCGAGCCCGGACCGCCGACGCCCGTGATGCCGACGCCGACATCTGCGCCGAGTAAACGACAGACTCCGGATGCCATCTCGCGAGCGCATTGCTCGGTCACGACGGGGCCGGGTGTAACGCCAAGCACAGCGAACTTCACCTCTGATGCGTAGGCGACCACCGCTCCGCGGAACCAATCGGAGGCGTTCTCCGCGGCAGCAAGCGTGCTGCTCAACTGCCCTCCAGTGAGGGACTCGGCGACGGCCAGCGTCACTCCCGCTTCGGCAACCGAGGCGGAGAGCGCCTGCGCAGTTTTCTTCATCGATCTTCTTTCCGAACCCCGCTATCCATCGAGAGCGAGTGACCTCCGTCTAGGGATGCAGCACAACCTTGACGCAGCCGTCTTCCTTCTTCTTGAACAGCTCGTACATGTCGGCCGCATACTCGAGGGAGATGCGGTGAGTGGCCAGATCTTCGACACCGAGCGGGTCACGCGGATCTTCCACGAGCGACCACAGATCGGGGATCCACCGGTGCACGTTGCACTGTCCCATCTTGAGCGTGAGGCCCTTGTCGAACATCGTCAGCATCGGCATCGGATCGGCGACGCCGCCATAGACGCCGCTGAGCGAGACAGTTCCGCCGCGCTGTACGGCCTCGATCGATGCCATGAGTGCAGCAAGACGATCGACCGACAGGGTCTTCGCCAGACGCTTGGATGCCGCGCTCGGCAGCATCCCGACGGCCGACTGAGCGAACGCGGCGACCGGATTTCCGTGTGCTTCCATGCCGACCGCATCCAACACCGAGTGAGGCCCTCGTCCGTCAGTGAAGTCCACAATGTCTTGCTGCAGATCGTCAGTGACGTTTAGCGTCTCGATGTCGTAGCGTTCGGCCATGGCTCGGCGCTCCGGCACGAGGTCGACGCCGATAACTCGGTAGCCGAGGTGCTTGCCGATTCGTGATGCCAGCTGACCGACCGGCCCCAGCCCCATGACGAGGAGGGTGCCACCCTCGGGCACGTTGGCGTACTGCACGCCCTGCCAGGCGGTCGGCAGGATGTCACTGAGGAACAGATAACGCTCATCGGAGAGATCGGAGTTGATCTTCATCGCATTGAAATCGGCGAGCGGCACGCGCAGCAACTCCGCCTGTCCGCCTGGCACCCGACCGTACAGTTCGGTGTATCCGTAGAGGCTCGCGCCTGCCTTTTTGTCGCGATTCTGTGTGGTCTCACACTGGCTAGTCAGGCCGCGGAGACACATGTAGCACGTGCCGCACGCGATGACAAAGGGTACGACGACTCGGTCGCCAACGCGCAGCTGGCGCACGTCGGATCCCACCTCCACAACGATGCCCATCGACTCGTGCCCGAGCACGTCGTTCTTGTGCATGAACGGGCCGAGCACATCCAGAAGATGAAGGTCGGATCCGCAGATCCCCGTCGAGGTGACGGAGATGATGATGTCGGTGGGTTCGAGGATTTCGGGATCGGGAACGTTCTCCACCGAGACGGTGCCCGTGCTTTGCCAGGTAAGTGCTCTCATGCCTTTAGCGTGCGGTGCGCGCGGCTACGCAAACAGTGGTTGACCCGCTCGACAACCGGCTGTAGCGTACGTCCCCGCTAGAGTCGACCCTCGGCCACGAAGGCCAATCGCTGCAGGGTTTCGACGTTGCGGATATGCAAAGGCGCGTCCAGGATCGGTTTCGGGATGGCGGCGCCCGGCCCCTCGACGGCCTCTTCAGTAATGCGCACGACACAGCCGCCGCCTCGTGCCTTCACCTCGATGATGACTCGCGCCTCACCGAGCGGCCACCCCGTGGGTTGCATGACCATGCGGCGAGGCGGGTCCCACTCCAGCACCGTCGTCACGCCATCGACGAGTGCCGGCCATACCCCGAAGGAGTGGTGAAGCTTGCTGCCCTCCGCGGGCCACTGCGCATCCACGTCGCGCATTCTGGATGCGCCAACCACCCAGGTGGGGAACACCCAACCGTCGGCCAGCACGGCGAAGACCTGTTCTGGGGTGCAGTTCATCTCTCGAACGTTGACGGACATTTTTTACCTTTCGAGGCGCAGGGAGGGTGCTGCGGTGATGTCGAACTCGTGACGCAAGGCGCTGCGCGCGGCGTAATAGCCCGCGAGTCCGTGCACTCCGGGGCCAGGAGGGGTGGATGCCGAGCACAAGTAGATCCCCGCTGCGGGCGTGCGCCACGGGTCGGTGGACAGCACAGGTCGAGCGAGCAGTTGCGAGAAGCTCGCGGCGCCACCCGCGATATCGCCGCCCACATAGTTTGGGTTTTCCCGCTCCAGGTCTGCGGCAGAGCTACTGGACGTTGCGAGGATGCGGTCGCGGAAGCCGGGAGCAAATCGCTCGATCTGTCGCGTCACGGCCTCAGCCTGATCAAGCGTCGAGCCGGCCGGCACGTGCGTGTATGCCCAGAGAACGTGCTTGCCCTCGGGCGCTCGCGTCGGGTCGAGGCCCGAGGGCTGCGCGACGAGCACGTAGGGGTTCGAGCTGTGTTTGCCCGTGGAAACATCGTGTTCGGCGCGAGCGATCTCTACAGCCGTGCCGCCCAGATGGAGGGTGCCCGCACCGGCGAGATCACTGTTGGACCACGGCACCGGTCCCGATAGCGCGAAGTCGACCTTGGCGACGGCACCACCATGCCGAAAGCGCTTCAGGCGGCGCACGTAACCGGCCGGAAGCCTGTCGCCCGCCATCCGAATGAGCGACCGCGGACTCACGTCGAGCAGCACCGCTCGCGTACGGGGCAACTCATCGAGCGAGGTGATCTCGGCATCCGTCACAATCGTGCCACCGTGCGCTCGCAGATCATCGGCGAGGGCGTCAACAATCGCCTGGCTACCCCCGACCGGCACTGGCCAGCCGCGAGCATGGGCGTAGGTGGTGAGCGACAGCGCCGCGGCGGACGCGGCGACGCTCGGCATCGGGCGGATCGAGTGCGCACCGACTCCAGCGAGAAGGCTTGGCGCATCCTCGTTCTCGAAGCGCAGGGCGCGCAGCTTCGAGCCCTGTTCGAGCGCTCGCAGCCCGAACGCTGCAGCGGTCAGCGGATGCCGCGGAACCTGCAGCAGCGAGGATCCGGTGAACTGTGCAACACGATCGGCGTGCTCCACGAGGGGCGCCATGAGGTCACGGTAAGCGCCGCCATCCCGCCCCAAACCGTCGACGGTTCTGTCGAGATCCTTCCACGCCAGAGCGGCGCGTCCGCCGTAGAGAGGATGCCCAAAAGAGAGCTCGGGCACGACCAGCTCGATTCGCTTCTCGAGTTCAAACTGCCGAAAGAATCCGCTCGCGAGAGCGAGAGGATGCACGGCGGAACACACGTCATGGCGAAAGCCGGGCAGTGTGAGTTCGGCCGTGCGCGATCCGCCGCCGATTGTCGCGGCCTTCTCGTAGACCCGCACGGCGAGTCCGGCGCGCGCGAGGGTCACTGCTGCCGCGAGGCCGTTGGGACCTGCACCCACAACAATCGCGTCAACGTCGGTGGTCGAAGTTGTGTTGCTCATCATTACCCCCGACGCTACGGGCAACAGCACCTCAGTGAATAGGTCTTGACAGCCCGCCAGAACGGCACCGGCCGCAGCTGTCAAGCCCCCGGACAAACCTCGACCCGCGCGCGCTGGCGGCGTACCGTCCCAGTATGAGTAACGACACTTCGCCCACTCCCCCGTCCACCCCGCCGGACGGCTCGACCGACATCACCGAGGAGCAGCGCGCATACACGGAAGCACTCGGCGACGGCTCACCCACCGGCAACGAGACCGCCGACCCGAAGGAAGACACCGACACCGCGTCGGGCGGCGACCCCGACGACGAGAACCCATCCCACTAAGTCAAGGAGACCGCAATGAGCGACACGAACACCCCTAGCACCACGTCGAACAGCGAACCAGCGAAGCCCGAAGAGGTTGACCTCGAGACGAAGACGGAAGAAGACGGCACCCCCGTCGAAAATCCTTCTGGCTAAAACGCTCGGTCCCACCATTAGTGTCGTCATCCCCGCCAAGAATGACGCCGAAATGCTTGAGCGCTGTCTCCGCTCGCTTGCGCGCCAAACTCGTGCGGCAGATGAGATCGTCGTTGTGGACAACGCGAGTTCTGATGAAACCGCGCACGTAGCCCGGAAGCACGGGGCGAAGGTCATTTATGAGCCACGGCCCGGAATCACCGCGGCGGCGTCGCGCGGATACGATGCGGCGAGCGCAGACATCATCGCCAGGTGCGACGCCGACTCGGTGGTTGCCCCTGACTGGATAGCGACCATTGAGCGTCGCTTTCGAGAACATCCCGACGTCGTGGCCGCAACGGGCTCGGCCACCTTCTACGATCTGTCGCCCCTCGCCAACTGGCTCGCTCGGGTCTTCTATCTGCGTGCCTATTTCTTCTGGGCGGGAGCGGCGGTGGCAAACACTCCCGTCTTCGGATCCAATTTCGCCATGCGTGCGTCAGTGTGGCGAGACGTAAGTGCATCCGTCCCTCGCGATAACCCCGATCTCCATGACGACTTCGATCTGAGTTTTCGCTTCTCACCTCGAGATCGCGTGCTGTTTGATCCGGCCATGCGCGTTGAAATCTCGGGCCGACCGTTCACCGATGCCCGCGCGTTTGGTCGAAGGATCGGTCGAGCGCTCGCGACTCTCCGTGAACACTTCCCGCGGCAGCTACCTCCTCGCCGCTGGTGGCATAGGTTAGCCCGACCGAAGTGACGTTGGTCGTGGCCGTGCGAGTCGGCATCTCGATCGATCACGTGGAAGGCTCAGCGGAATAAAGCCCGGCCCGTCGGGTTCTCGTCCTTATGACTCTTATCGGCAACTCTGCACTCGACGTCTTCCCTCTCGCTCTCGGCGGCAACACCTTCGGGTGGACCTCCGACGAAGCCACCTCAGTTCAGGTGCTCGACGCGTTCGTGGCTGGCGGTGGCAACTTCATCGACACGGCCGACGGCTACTCCGCGTGGGTTCCCGGAAATAGCGGCGGTGAGTCTGAGGGCATAATCGGCCGATGGATGGCGGAGCGCGGCAACCGCGAACACGTCGTCATTGGAACCAAGGTGAGCCAGCATCCAGACTTCAAGGGCCTGAGCGCCGCAAACATCGCTGCAGCAGCAGATGCATCCCTCACCCGTCTGGGCACGGACTACATCGATCTGTATTACGCACACTTCGACGATGCCTCCGTTCCCCTCGCCGAGACGGTCGGCGCCTTCAATGAACTTCTCGTTGCGGGGAAGATCCGCAACGTCGGCGTCTCGAACTACACGGGCGAGCGCATCACCGAGTGGATCGAGATCGCGTCGAGTAATGGCTGGGCTCTTCCCGTCGCCGTTCAGCCGCACTACAACCTCGTGCACCGCGAGCCCTTTGAGAGTGACATCGCTCCCGTCGCTCAGCAGCACTCGCTCGGGGTAGTTCCCTACTTCTCGCTCGCGAGTGGATTCCTCACCGGAAAGTACCGCACGAAGGACGACCTGACGCAGTCCGTTCGTGGTGGATCCGCCGAGGGCTACCTCTCCGACGAAGGCCTCGCCGTGATCGCGAAGCTCGACGAGATCGCGAGTGCCCACGACTCGACCGTCGCCACCGTCGCGCTCGCCTGGCTCGCATCACGCCCCGGAGTCGTCGCCCCGATCGCCAGCGCCCGCACCGTCGAACAGCTCCCCGACCTCTTGGCTTCGGCGACTCTCGAGCTCACCACCGACGAGGTCGCCGTGCTGGATGACGCCTCGGCGCGCATCCCGGCCTAGCTCCGGCCCGAGGTTCGAAACGGTCGCGAGTGCTCACTTTTCGCCCTTATGCGTGCTCATAAGGGCGAAAAGTGAGCACTCGCGAACCGCTTTTTACCCTTGAGACGCGGAGTGCGTCACAGGATTCCGGTGAGCACCCCGCCATCCGCACGCAGCGCTGCGCCGTTGGTCGCCGACGACAGCGGGCTCGCGAGGTAGGCGACGAGCGCGGCAATCTCGTCGGGCTCGATAAATCTCTCCAGTAACGACGTCTGGTTTCCGCCGATGATCGCCGCCTTGAGGTCGCCGACCGGCATCCCCTGCGCCTCGGCGATCTGCTCGACTGCCCGACTGACGCCGTGCGAATAGGTTGGACCGCCGAGGACCGTGTTGACGGTCACCTCGGTTCCGCGAGTGAGTTTTGCGAGGCCATTGCTCAGCGCGATGTTTGCCGCTTTCGTGACGCCGTAGGCCACCATGCCGGCAGGCACGTTCACGCCGGACTCGCTGCCGATGAAGATGATGCGTCCCCAGCCGCTTGCGAGCATGCCCGGGAGCAAGCTGCGCGACAGTCGCACCGCGCTCATCACGTTGATAGTGAAGTAGCTCAGCCAGTCGTCGTCGGTGGTGTCGGCGAAGGCTCCGATGTCGAAGATCCCGATGTTGTTGAGGAGGATGTCGATGCCACTGAGCTCCGCAACGAGCGACTCGGTCTGGCTCGCATCCGCCAGGTCTGCGGCGATCCCTGAGACGGATGCGCCCGGCACCTCACCCTTAAGCCGGATAACAGCGCTCGCCACACTTTCCGCACTCCGCCCGTTTATAACGACGGTCGCGCCCTCGCTTAACAGTGCCTTCGCGCTGGCGTATCCGATGCCCTGAGTCGAGCCGCTCACGAATGCGCGCTTGCCGGTGAGGTGTAAATCCATGGTGATGTCTTTCTCATTTTTACTTGCTTGGTCAAGTAAAAATAGACGCTTTCACTTTCCCAGTCAAGTCATTTAGATAGCGTGACCTCACCAACTCGCGTACTCTGCTGGCATGGCAGATCGCACGACCGCGGCCCTCAGCGGCGATGAACTCGAGACGTGGGCGGCGCTCGCGACCGTGCTCGAGTGGCTTCCCCCGGCACTCGATGCCCAACTGCAGCGGGACTCAGACCTCACCCACTTCGAATACGGCATCCTCTTTGCCCTCGCCGATGCCCCGGATCGCACACTGCGCATGAGCGTGCTCGCGGGCTACGCGAACAGCTCGCTCTCACGCCTGTCGCGAGCGGCCACGCGGCTAGAGAAGAAGGGATGGCTCAAGCGCACCCCGGATACCGATGACGGCCGCTACACACTGGCCGTGCTCACCTCGTCGGGGGCGGAGAAGGTCGAACAAGCGACGCCGGGCCACGTCGAGACGGTGCATCGCCTCGTGCTCGACACGTTGACCGCAGCACAGAAGCGGCAACTACGCGAGATCAGCCGACGAGTGACCACGGCCATCCGCACCGAGAGCGGATGGGCACCCATGCAGAAAACTGACGTGAGGTAGTCCGCGCCAGCCCACTCGTAATCTTCACAACACGCTTTCTCGTCTCGGAGGTATCAATGCCGCTGCATCCCTGGATCACTGACCGCATCCATCATCTTCATGCCATGCCTGCGCTCGGCGGCTTTAGCACGGACGAGGGCTACGCCGCGTGGCGAGCGTTCTCGCGCGCCGAGGATTACAGCCCTCCCGATGTCGCGATGCGAGAGGTGCACATCGCGCGTCGCGATCCGCGCGAGAGCTCGCTGCGCGTGCGCGTCTATTCGCCGCGAGCGAATCCCAGTTCCATCGGTCTGGTGTGGTGCCACGGAGGTGCGTACGCCGGTGGAAGCGTGGAGATGTTCGAGGCGGATGGAGTGGCGCGCGAACTCGTCGCTCGCACGCGTGGCACTGTCATTTCGGTGGACTATCGCTTGGTCACTGACACGATCCACTACCCCGCGCCGACCGACGACGTGCGTCTTGCTTGGGAGTGGGCTTGCGAATCAGCGGACAACCTGGGTCTGGACCAGGCCCGCCTGGGCCTCGGCGGCGCGAGTGCCGGCGCAAGCCTCGCCGCTGCGGTCACGCTAGCGTTGAAGGACGACAACGCCGCGCTACCGTCGCGAGTGGTGCTCGCGTACCCGATGGTTCACCCACTACTGCCAGCGTTCTCGCATGAGCTTGCACGGAAGCTCACGGACGTTCCGGACATCCTCAATTACTCACTTGGCGATCATCGCAGCAACGATGTTCTCGAAGCGCTACTGGGCGGACCGCTGTGGACGGCGACGTCTCACGCTATGGCGGGACTGGGAGACGTGGAGGGGTTCCCCACTACCTTCATCGTCAACAGCGAATACGACGCTCTACGCGCATCGGGGCAGCAGTTCGCCGCCCAGCTCGCTCTCGCTGGAGTTAACGTGTGCGTCCGAAACGAGCCGGGAGTACTTCACGGGCATCTCAACCTGCCTCCCGTGTTTGCGTCGGTAAGCGACAGCCTCGACTGGATAGGCGCGGCGCTACAGGCCTAACCGTCGGGCGCTGGGTCATGCATCCACCGCGCCCGACGGGCTCCCACCTACTCGGGCACGTACGCGACGGCGACATCCAGAACCCACGTGACTCCGAAGGCGTCGGTGAGCATGCCGTAGGCCGGGGAAAAGGCCGAGGGCGCCAGATCGGAGAGGACCGTTGCCCCCTCGGCGAGCTTGCCCCACAACTCGGTGATCTCGTCGGCCGAGTCGCTGCGAACGGAGACGAAGAGGGCCTTGTCACCCTGGTCGTAGGAGACGCTCGAGGGCACGTCGTACGCCATGATCTGGAATCCGTTGTCGCCGATGACCTGGCCGAACTTGATCTGCTGCGCTTCCTCGGGAATCTCGGCGCTGTACGCCTGCTCGTTGGTGACGGCGATGAGCTGTCCGCCGAAGACCGAATGGTAGAAGTCGAGCGCGGGCTTTGCTGTGCCGCGGAAGTTGAGGTGAGGGGTGGTGACGACAGTCATGTCTGCTCCTTAGTGATGTGGATGCCGGGGTTTCTCGACTCATTCACATTCGCAGCCGTTTAGGACAGGTACAGTCCTAGACTTCGACTACTTTCGGAACATGACTACTCCCGCATCGACGACCGCCCGGTTGCTGCGGCTGCTCTCGCTGTTGCAGACCAGACGAGACTGGCCCGGCACTGTGCTCGCCGACCGCCTGGACATCAGTCATCGCACCGTGCGTCGAGACGTCGATCGCCTGCGAGATATGGGCTACAGCATCCACGCGACGATGGGGCCGGATGGCGGTTACCGCCTCGATGCGGGGACCGAACTGCCGCCGCTG
>Ga0247807_10001680_pt1 | contig 12767 bp, 8 predicted proteins | sample UWRJL074202C1_FD_179931 | JGI IMG/M metagenome (GOLD analysis project Ga0247807, IMG submission 179931) | Plant litter microbial communities from Arlington Agricultural Research Station in Wisconsin, United States - UWRJ-L074-202C-1 | ecosystem: Environmental > Terrestrial > Plant litter >...
CCCAGTATTGTCATCGACTGCAAGGACTGAACATTACATCGTGCAGGAAGATATCTAACGAATCACTAATAATGGTTGCTGAGAACTGCAAATATATCAAAAGAGTGTGTAGTTCCCAGCTACTGTAAGGACATCTACTGACAAACAATTAGCTTAAACTCAACGGCTGTGAGCAATTGGAAGATAACGCTATCTTATCCTTCGCTAATAATTGTCGAAATATCCTTGAGATTGACCTACATCAATGCAAAGAAATTACCAACGATCCTATTACTGCCCTTCTACAGAATGGCCACTGTCTACGTGAGCTTCGGCTCGCAAATTGCGAGCTAATCTCTGATGCTGCATTTCTCAGTCTACCATCGGGTAGAACCTACGAGCATTTGCGGATACTGGACCTTACGAGCTGTGCTCGTTTAACAGATCGTGCAGTTGCCAAAATCATAGACGTAGCACCTAGGCTACGAAATATAGTGTTTGCAAAGTGTCGGAACCTGACAGATCAAGCTGTCTTTTCTATAAGCAAACTTGGCAAGAACCTTCACTATCTTCATCTTGGACATTGTGGAAACCTTACAGATGTTGCCATAAAACAGCTAGTCAAATCTTGTAACCGCATTCGTTATATTGATCTTGGCTGCTGCATTCACCTCACCGATGACTCCGTGCAGCAACTTGCGTCCCTGCCAAAACTTAGACGAATTGGCTTAGTCAAATGCTCCAACATAACCGACAGAAGCGTCCAGGCGCTTGCTGATGCAGGTGCAGCTCGTGTAGGTGCAAGGCGTCCAGAGATGGCCGCAAGAGACAGAGGACATCCTGCCTACCTCCCTATGTACTACTCAAGCAGTTTGGAAAGGGTACATCTCAGCTATTGCATCAACCTAACGCTTCACGTAAGTTCATTTTGATAACCCAACATCTTTGATTGCGAATCTAATATCCAACAGAGCATTATAATGTTACTCAACAACTGCCCAAAGCTTACGCATCTAAGTTTAACGGGAGTACAAGCTTTCCTCCGTCCAGACCTCGAAGAGTTCTGTCGTGAAGCACCACCTGGTAATTTACCAACTCCTTTCATATTTGATGCACACTAACAAGAAGCAGAGTTCACAGAGCACCAGAGGAACGTATTCTGCGTATTCTCAGGTAGTGGAGTTATGGGCCTGCGTCAACACCTCAATGAAGAGAACCCGCGCTATCGACAAGATATGTATAGAGGTGAAGTCGACGATGATCAGACTATGACCGGTTTGATGGGTACGACTACTCTGACAGGCGATGAGGATGTGGAGGATGTGGAGGATGGCGATGAAGAACTCGATGCCGAGGGAGAAGCGACTGAAACATGAAAAAATGGATTAGCGGTGCAGTGCGAAGATAAAGTAGAGCTTTATTTACACTACAGATATACCCCTACACGGAAGACAACTAAGCGGATTGGGATTGGCCTACACGGTTGGCCGGATGTTGACCAGGGCCGGATTATAGAGGTATTCCCCAGCGATGGAGGAAGGGAGGATGACAAGACTCAGGCTAGGGCAGCATTGTGATATCAGATCATTCTTTCGATGGGGAATAGGGCTTTCGCCGGATAGTCGTCCACCCTTGTCCTCACATATGGCTTTTTTGCCGTTAATGTAAACATTATCAACTCAAGCCAGTGTATCACACAATTCATCAAAAATGTATTTGTTGTGTTTAACCCATTCCACTACAAAATTTCCAAGCCAGATTGTGCGCTTAGACTTTTTAAGATACCATGAAATCGCAACCAGTCACTTATAAGTCTCGAAATATAACAATGCAATGATTAAAATCTTCTTTCCACTGCAAGCCACATTGAATAAGTGATGTGTGAAATTGTAGTTCATTTTGTGGTTATAAGCAATATGCCTTGATCCGAGTAACTATTAGAAAGTCTATTGCTCGCTGATCATGTCTTGACGATCACTATTAAACTACTGTTCTCAGTGACGGCCAAGAATGTGTTATTTCAGCTTGGATCTTTTCCCAGCTGCATTTAAGCAATCGAGGGCCTATGTTGCATCTTGGGCTTTTGGCATGTGTTTTGGGGGGTTCACTTAGGACGCCAGTAATTGTAATGTTCCTAAAATTTGTACTATCAAGCAACGCAACGCAACGCAACTCTACTTAGTGCTAGTTGGTATTTGACCGGCAATTTATTATCACTTTGGGAAAGTAAGAAAGTTAATCAAGACGTAGAGGGGAATCGCCATGTTTATTTCGAAAAGCTCTCAGAAGAATTCGCTGCACCAACCCGCAAATCATACACATACATATCCATCCTCCACCAAACGCCGGGTTACGTCTTCATGTCTTTACACCCCCAAATGAGAATATTGACAAATGGAATACATTGTCTGCTATTGTGGTTTTATCTTCTTTTCCTGATTATATATTAAGGTGGATTCTTAATCTATGCCGCCAAAACCAAATCCATATGTTGGGATTTCTACTGGCTGTTGTTCTTCTTGGATGAGAGTACCTCGATTTTGTCTAACAAGTGTTAGTCAAATTGTCTAGAGAGGGAAAATTAGAAAGCTCCCTAGTAAAAAGACATACTTTGAACGATGTTCAATGCGCTGCGTGGTTTTCCCTCTGCATCGTTGTAATTGCTCATCGTCGCCTCTCCCTCAACGTAGACCAGAGTCCTGCGCCCAAGTTAGCCACGTTCTCCAACCTCTCTCCCCATTTTGTATCGGTCTTCCTTCCACCGGCAGCAAAATAATCGCAATGTCACATACCCCTTCTCCAAACTCGAGATAAAATCTCTCTGTGGGCCTTCTGGCAAGAAGCTCGTCACTCGGAACCAACTGGTCTTTTGGTTATCCTTTGGTCCACTACTCGTTCCAACAGCATAACGTAGAATCTCGGTGCCGGTGCTGGTTGCTTGTAGCTCGGGTTGGTCGGCAAGACGACCTACAATGGTCATTTTGGCGAAGCTGTTGGCGCGGCTTGTGGTGCTGAAAGTACGAACTGGGAGAGCGCGGGGAAGTGCGCGGCGGAGGAGGGAGGCGGACATTTTCGTTGAATTCTGAAGGGTGTGATTTGTGTGCGGTTTCTTGTTCTAAGTAGAGTTGGTGATGGCTTCGTGATTTGGAGGTGTAGTTCAGTTCTCGCGCTCTTGCGCGATGAGTCGCGATAATTTTAGGGGGTTTAAAAGTGGATATTATATCTTGGCATTTTGTAGTTTTAATAATGTGCATTCCAATTATTTTTTCCATCTGTCGAGGTTCTTTCTGACTTTCCATCAGTAGAGAATATTGTTTACTTTCGATATGTTCCAGGGGCTTTTGATTTTGATTGAATCAAGTTCGATTTTGCAAGTGCAAGCTGCAAGAGTTACAAGGGTGAGTTATAAGCTTCGAATTACAGGTATTGGTGTCAAATCGTTCAGTACAAGCCGTTGACTGCGAGTATGCTGTGAAACGCAGTCGCTCTATTTGTGTGTTCCCTATTACCACGAAAGAAATGAGAGAGAAGGAGCATATCATTTATCACAAATACCGAAGTGTGTGTTTGGTACCAAACGCATTTCTTACTGTTAGTTCCGAAACAGGATCCTCGCACCACAGTTGTCTTTGTTCTAGAAGTACTTGGTGATGGGACAAACAAGTTTAAAAGTCCGCCAATTTTCCGACTGAGTTGTACAGAGTACGGTGTACAGCTTGTGAAGCCCAGGATATCAAATGTTGAGTGCCACATAAATCTCGGAAAGCAAAGCGATTAAAATCATACCCCGTGTCTCTGAATCTCTAATTATCCTCTATAATCAGGATCAAGACTACATCTTCTCCAGAGGCTCCATGCTGTACACTTGCTCCAGTATCTCTTCCATATATTCATGGCCTTACTTTACCACCTAATCATTAGCACCTTAGTGGGAAATCAGCAGCACAGTATTCACGCCATTATATTGAAGACGTCGCCAGTGTCAAGCGTCGCGCTGGAATTCAGTGTCAATCCGGGGTGGTAACAGTAGCACATATATAAGGCGAGGAGTGTCGTAGATAGATTGTCATTACAAGCATCGTACGCCTTCTGAAAATGTTCGTTGAACATATTGCAGCACGCTGAGTGCAACATCGGTATAAGGACGATACACGGTAATAGCTCAGGCACATGTTACATCTGGACCGTTGAATTGTTAGTGACCTACTTCGTACAGAAGTTGAGGCCCTGCAATTAAACAATATGTCGTTGCTTATTGTAGGGATTTTGCACGGCTTACCATAGGATGGCATGCAAAAGCAGCGTTTCGAGCTCTTTCAAGGTATGATTATACTGTAGTGGTCAAAAGCCGATGGTTGCTAGGCATGCTATGCTGGCTTAGGGTGCATGGTAATGCAAGGTATCCTTCATCGGTATCGGCAAGTCAGCCTGTTAGGGCGTGATATCGGAAGTTTTCTCTCGCGTACCTGAAGCTTGATCGCATTGGGTTACAGGTTACCACGCAATTGAACCGGCCCGGCAAGTGATCTGAGAGTGTTCCACATACTCAGATCTCCCTTACGTGGACGTGGGATACAAAACAACAGACTGGTCGTTGGTGTCTGAGAGCATGGTTATTTCCGTTTCACCTGCAAGCAAAGATATCGAGGATGCATGAAAGCAATCATCGCAAGAGCAAAAAAGAAAATATTCGAGGTAGGGAGCGAGGTGTGATTGACTGGCTTGGAAGATCTGGAAAGCCATCTGCCGCGCTGAAATCCGTCTCGATAGAGCACTCCTCGATTGGCTGCCGCCCGGCGTTATTGAAATGGACGTTGAATAATTTCGGCTCATCTCGCTTAGCCTCTACACGTCCCTCTATGTTTTCAATCACCACTTGAAACCAGGGTTTACCGTCTCTTCTCTTGGATGTCCGGAGACGCCTGATGATTCTTTTGGCTCCAGTGTGCCGCCCGTAGATCTTCCCATCATGGCTGAGTGCAGCACAGGCCGTGATGTTTGAGTTGTCTCCAGCCATGAGCTATGTCTGATCCAGGAACTCGGAGTTTAATAACCATGACATTGTGCATTGCATTGAGAGGTACAAGTATCAGCAATTAGTAGGTTGGCAAAAAGTGGCCCTTAGCCGGGCTTTTTGTAACCAGCCAAACTTCTTCTCGTGTTGCAGACCTCAGCCGGAACTCGATGTGCCAACATGTTGGATGCGGTGATACGCAATAGTCCAAATTACCTTTCTCACTTCATACCTGCATGCGATTGACAGGCCTATGGTATTCTGACGCCACTTTTGCACCGGCTTTTGCACCAGCAAGGAAGCTCTTGACTGGCAGACTGGCTAGGACACATTTGTCCGTATACCATTGTCTTGTCTCTGCGCTAGAGTCTAGTTTCATCTCTTACTGACACCTTGCTCTTTATGGGGCCACCCTGCACTTTTATTTCCTGGTCTTTTATTCGTCCATCGTGGAAAGCTACCGCACCTGCCCATTACCCCTGGGCTGATCATCTGGTCATTAAGAGTACTGAAGATGCCCTTATAGCCTTCCTCCCTACCCTGCCCTTTGCAACTTCATACCTTGTATAGTTTTTTAATTTTCTATCTGGAACTCTTTCCAACCACGGTCTTTACCAATTTTACCAATGAATAATCTTTGAAGAACAGCGTCATTCCTTTCGACTGTTACTTTCAGAAGAGCCTACCCTAAAAGCTCGCCCCCAGCTTATTTTTAAGCGTTCAGAATGATTTGTTCAGCGCAGTCAAGAATTCTTTTCCTAGTCGCACTTTGTTTGCTTGCTACTAATGTTGCGGGAAATCATCGAGCTTTCCATATGCGCAGAAGAGCTGAGGCTTCGACTACAATTACGGGGGTTCCGACTACAACATCTGAAACTCCTGCGCGAACAAGAATAACCACTCGCACGAATGATCAAGATGGAGTTTCTTCAAAGGGCCCGGTTGAGATCCAATCAAACACCAGCACCTCAATCAGGACATCAAGCTCAAGATCTCTAGCTTCCACGCTGCCTACTACTTTACCTTCGAGTATCAATGGAGCTAGTTTACAATCTGCTCTCGATAGTGATTACCTGTACAATGGTATGTAAATCCGGGTCTTGGTATCGTTCTATTTTTGATGTACTCTAGCTACTGCTACGCCTGACAAACTCCCACTCACACCTCGAATAACTCCAGCTTATTCTGTAGCTGGTGTCTTACTCTTGTTGACTGGAATTGCCTATACTCTTGTAGGGATCAAGAACAAAATGTTGCACATTTCATTATCGGCAAGTTATCTTGCTAGTCTAGCTGTTATGGTACTCATACTATACGTTATGAACTTTCCAGTGAGCAATGCGGTACAGGGTGCCTACCTTGTAGCTGTGGTTATGACAGGATTGATCATAGGTGGCGCATCACTGATCTTTACGGAGCTCACTGAAGGTTTGGGTTGTCTTTTAGGAGGTTTCTGTGTCAGTATGTGGTTTCTGGTGCTGAAGCCGGGCGGGCTTCTAACCTCCACTGCCGGTGTATCTGCGTTTATTGCCGCTTTCAGCCTTGCGGCATTTAGTACCTCATTCAGTCATATCACTCGCCCTTATGGATTGATGGTTTTCACGTCCTTCGGAGGTGCGACCGTGTTAGTCGTAGGAATTGACTGCTTCAGCCGGGCTGGACTAAAGGAATTTTGGGCATACATCTGGAATGTCAATGAAAACTTATTTCCACTTGGTGCGACAACATATCCACACACGAGGGGTCTGAAGGTTGAAATAGCAGCAATAGTCTTGTTCTTCCTTGCTGGTCTTATATCACAGATGAAGATATGGAAGGTTATTGAAAAGCATCGCGAGCAACGTACGGCTGAGCGCTTGGTGGAGGAAAGGTCTACGGAGCAGGAGGAAGAGAGAAGAGGTAGGCTCATTGAAGAGCGCAACAAGCGTGATAGGCAGAGATGGGAGGCAGTGTATGGAGAACAGGACATGGAGAAAACTATCGATCCTCCACGGGATTCCGGGGTCGGGGACATGGACAGTCAAAAGAGAGGACCAATGAGTAGCATCAATTCGATACGACAATCAAATGAGGATGCAATCGAGATGGCAGAGATGCCACCGACACCGACGATAAACCCAACAGAAATGGATGGTGCAGGATCAGCAGTAGTAAAAACTGTCCATCATAATAAAACGAAGATCAAGGTAGCACGAGATATCGATCCACCACAGATTATTGACGAAAATGGAAACAGAATGTATTTCTTCCAGGACCGATTGAGCTATACCGCAAGATCAAGCTACGCCAGCCCATCAAGCTATATCAAACCTGATCCGGACAATCCACCTTTCGAAGAGAAGGAGTCTGTGAAGTCCACGGCAATTCCTAAACCTGCTCCTCTCCCATTCAAAGTACCTGATGACTATTTTGAAGATGATCGTTCCTCAGTAGCGACCTGTACCGAAGATGAGCAAGCTTCTCAGAAAAGATTCTCAGCAAATCGTCTATCTGCTACTGGCTCGACTCTCTTACGAAAACTCTCTAAGAGGTCGCAAAGAAGCTCCAAGAGATTTTCGATGGGAGACAATAACGACAGTACGGAGGAGCTGGTAACTCCTCAAGATATTGAAGATGATAGAGCTAGTTCTGTCGCCGCAACAGTAGATGATCTTAGTGATGGAGAGGGTTTACAGAGCACAAGGTCATCTCTTGTATTCTACCAGGAGACAGAGGCAGCAGCAAGCTCTGATCAGTCAAAGATAGACGCATCCAAAAATTACCTCGAAGATCAAGACAAAGAAGGACAATTGGATGCTAGAAAAATAGCTGACAATTTGGATACTACTCCAGAGGAGCAACCGGACCTATCTGATGCTCAAGAATCTCACATCTTGAGTGCCGACCCAGACACAAAAACTCAGGATGAAGAAACGCCGACTTTAGTCTCTGTGAACAACGATAAACTTGCAGGCACACTTAATTCCACAGTGTCTGCTATTGAATCAAAGCCATCAAGTCTTACGAAGGATCAATTACCAGCTCGTTTTTCAAAAGTAGCAATGTCGTACAGAACAAATGAGTGGGCAAAACACTTAAGTACTGCAGATTCCCCAGAATTAGAGGAGCTGCATATACCAGAAGCCTCTATCGAAGAAGAGGCTAGTTCTAGCAACGAGATCCCAGTACCTGTAAATGTCAACGAGCTCCAGCAGACAGCCGCAAACGTAGCTTTCCCTGCTAGAATCATGTCCAAGAAATCCCCAAACAACACTCCAACTCTGTCTCGTTCAAATTCTTCTCTAGCATCATCCACGTCTCCGAGAACAGAGCTTTTGAACGGCGCATCACCTAACCTGCAGCGATCAGCATCACAGCAATCATTCAAACACTTGTCTCAACAACCTAACACCCGTCCAATGTCTCATCGCAATTCCTCGACGCCTAACATCCCCCACCAAATAATTGAGTCGCCCATTGAGCAAAATTTCTCGCCTAGTCATCCTCATGGAAATAGTGTAGTATTGCATGCGAAACGAGATACCTTGAATCGCGGAATGACTTGGAACAACTCTACGCTCGCCTCGATGCCTAAGATGTACACTACGAGTTTAAAGACACCCGCTGCAGGCGATTTCAACACACAGTCCCAAAACTCGTTAGCTTTGGGGAGACCAGAATTGGAGGCCGCATCTATGTCTCAACGCCTCACAACTTCACGTCAATCATCTCAAACCTCTCATTTAGTGCAGCATCAACAAAACTTCTTTGATTCACACCAACCGAAGCGACAGTCGTCGACTCCACACACATTATCACGTGAACAGCAGTTAGAATCATGGCGGTCTTCAGTTCAGCAAGATATCAAAGCTTCGGCCCCTGTCACAAACACACTCGAAAGGCAACGTAGTGTGCTCTGGCAAGCACGTCAAGCAGAGGGACAGATGAGAGCGTTGGAAGAAAGACGAAAAGGAGCGCGGGATAGTGCCTTCGATGAGCGGATGAGGAGGGGCGATATGCTTGATGCTCATCGTGAAGCAATAAGAAAGATGCAAGGAATCGCAAACAAAAGTGTCCAATAGGACTTTCTGTTATTTTGGATATTTTCTCATGGCTTTGATGTCTAGATGTCTGAAATGCATGGTTATGCACTAGGGGAATCAATACTTGGACAGGAATTGTATATAGAGGGCTACTGGCAACAGGAATGGTGGGCTATACCAGGAATGATATTATGGGCTAGATAGGTGAGCTGGCGTATAGTTAGTTTTTATGACTAGGAAAGACTTTCATATCCGGAAATGGTATGTAAAGCAGTCGAGAGAACGCCTTCTGGCCACTTCAGAAAAAAAATACCAACACTTCTTTCTTTCTCAAAATGCTATTTTGTTTCCATCTACTTTTTGTTTTGAAATTTTGCAAGGGAGTGGATGAGTTTTAGCTCCGCGTTGCTCTACCAGCTACTCTACCGGACAAGGTTCCAATGATGGTTAATCTCAAACTCTACTTAGTCAATAGTCTTAAATTGTAGTTGTGAGGATGTCTTGGGCTTGATTGATATGCCAAAGGGTCTGGTTAATCACTTCTTATTCATGTGGATTTTTAACTTCAGATAAATTTGGCGAACATTGCAAATTTATATGTTGAGATGTTGCTTGTCCTCATCTCTTCGTAAAACTTAGTAACAAACACTTCATGGTGCTAAAGCAAAGAATTTTAAGGTAGAAACTGTTCTTATTTTCGAGTGTGATCCTAACAACAATCTGTGCCAGGAAATCTCGATCAGTCCGCGCTTATAAATTATTACCATACCCACCAAAAGCTACAAACTGCATAGGATACTTGAGGTTGCACAGCAGATATCCCCGACTTTCAAATCTCGTGTAAATAGTGTTTTTATCTTGGTAGTAACATTTTTGACACCTTAATAGTCAGACGAATAATCAAGCATTGTATACGGAAAATATCTTACAATATGGCTATCGCATGCGTGTGCTCCAGCGACACTTTCTAAAATTTGAGTTGATTTAGTGATCAATCATCCACAGAGCGACTCTCCACGTAATAGCTTCCGTATTTCATGTACGCTAGCACTTGGGAATCGAATCCTCTCCAGATTCAAATATCGTATATGTACGTAAAGTGCAAAAGCCATTGCGTGCCGAAGTCTATCCCAGCCAGCATGAAACTGAGGGTAGCAGAGAAGTTCGATTTCTTTCCGATCAAACATGTCCTGAATATAAGCTAATGCGGCTTCTCTTTCAGCATCTGTCCAGGTTGTTGTATCATGACTAAGCGAGTCAGGACCAAGACTAAACTGCTTTATTTCTAGCATATCTCGTTTCGATGGGTTATGTTCATTCGCACTTGAGGATGCTAAGATCCCTTGCACCTCTTCTTCTACCCTTGTCGCTGTTGGATGTGGGGCGGCTTTGTTGCTCTCGTTGTCACGTAAGTTGAGACTTGTTTCATCAATATTTAGTAGTTCCACCAAGTCTCGAGGGAAGAGTTCTGGCCTCAACTCCAAACTCTGGAATCTTCGCTGACTGGGGAGCGTTTCCTTTGGTATATCCTCATGGCGAATCTCATTCCTTAAAGGTGAACCTCCGATTTTAGGCCATCTAGGAGGTCTAATTTTGGTTGCGGCCTCATCCACATTCTCGGGCAGAGACCTTTGGTTTGACAAGCGCTCAATTGCTTCCGTCCTGGCCATTTTAGAGGAGGTTGCTTTACCCTCACCCCCAGATTCACCTTCCACAATTTTCCTTCTTTTTGGTGGTGCTCCCTTGCTCAAATTCTTTGCATTACTTTCTACCTTCTTTTCTCTCTTTAATCGTTCTGCTTCTTCGAACTCAGCTGCAGTAGCAATAGTCCACCCAGCAATTGTTCTGCCGCTCCTATCTTCCGTGACGTTCTTGAACTCTGAATGTGTACTTAAACAGTGTCTAGTTGACGCGTTCTTCGGATTCAGATTAGGGACAATTGCAAGAGTGATGTTGAACAGCTGATCAAGTAACAGCATCTGCCCAGGAGCCCTACATAGAACATGATATATGATAAAAGGTAGCTCGCAAACCGGCAGTTTCTCTATTTTACTCCCAATAGCCACTCGTCTTATGGAATTTGCTTTACCCTCGTGTGGTGCCATACCTTGAATTGTCAGTTTTTCTTTGGGCCAGTCTCCGGCGGTGAATCTAAGTGCTTTTAGAGTGGATGCCCAGGCGTCTGCGTGCCCTTCTACTTTTTCTAAGTCTCCTGTCCGTTCAACTTTCTTTCCGTTCGCTTTAAGCTCAGTATCAGAGGGTTGCCAGAAGTCTTTCGGGGGAAGTAAGGCTTCAAATTTCTGTCGAGCAGTTTCTTCTTCGCTTGTCTGCTCTACAGCCGCGATGGATGTTTCCCCAGAATCAGGACGGCCACGATTGTATACAGCCGTTGACCTTTTCCTTGATGGTCTTTCGAAAACCTCGGCCGATTCAGAAGATATAGAACGCATATAGTTTGGGGGCGTCTCGGAGGGAAGGGCCCTTCGGGGCTTTGGAGATGAGCTTCCAGCGATACTTTGAGGTGGTGTAATATATGTTGCCTGGTTTTGTGCACGATTATCCGTGTGTGATCCTTGGGACGCCATTGACTCATTGTGTTCTGAAATCGACATACTGGGGAGCGATTGTGAAGGTCTATTGATAGGGACCCAAGAATTGGTAGGTAAATTGTTTTCAGGACTTCGCTCCATTTTGTGTCTGAAAGGGCCACGGAACGATATTGGACCGGTGAACGAATATATCTCAATACTTTCTACACTCCAAGCCTCAGAACTGTGCAGGAGATAGCTTATTGCGATATAAGTATTTTAAACCTCTGACTTTCTGGATACTGATTTCTGACAGAAGAACAAGATCGGAGGACTTGGAAACCTGAAAGCTCTGCATGGCCAAGGGGACGAACAAAATTCAGGAGGGCTTATATTCATAATTATGCAGTTCATTTACGAATAAAGCTATTTAACACGATACGCAATTGATTGTTTAGTGTACCGGGCCATTCAATGAGCTCATGAAACTGGTGATACCGAGTAGGAAGTTGTAACTATACGGAAATTAACATTTGAACTGCAAATCGCCGGCGGCTCCAACACAACTCCTATAGCTTGAGATATATAATTTATAAGAGTAATCATTTATTAGCATGCTATGTGATATAGCTTGATTATCATGCTCATAATAAGATCATACCTAAAACCAGTGTGGGGATCTGTTCGTCTCGCTTAGAGCCCCTTTTGCATCAAATGCAATGGGAACGTATAAACTCGTTGCACAGGAATCAGAAACTCTGGCATATCCTGATTTGAAGATGTTCGCAATTCAAGGAATGGAATCTTACCTTTCAATCATACTACTAACTATACATCTCAGACTTGTTAATGTCTGTACAAATTCATCATTAAAAAATTTGACAGCATAATGTCCTCTCCTTCGTCTTGCTAGGAGCCATAGAATCCTTAAATGTAGATTAAATGTAGATTAAATGACCATGATTTCGAGTCTGTTATGACATAAGCAGGATCTTGGGCTCTTTGATGGATCCGCCCTCCATATAATAACATATTTCACTATCTCATGAACTGACATAGATCTTTATATGGACATTGCTAATCTCAATTGATTCTCTACTCTATCTACATCAAAGTCTGTCTTATCAGTCGCTGAATTTCGAGAAACTTGTTCGCTATTGCCTAAGACAACTGGTTTTTCTAATCTCTCAGGTACGGGTGGTTGCTGGGCAAGGCCTTGGTCAC